>BNJT01002532.1_pt1 | contig 242161 bp, 391 predicted proteins | sample 8540491 | NCBI WGS metagenome assembly BNJT01 (sample SAMD00202455, study PRJDB9452) | human saliva metagenome | host: Homo sapiens
GAGAAGAGCTCCACAGTTCAGTAAGAGATAATTATTATTATTTAAAACTACACCCCATAAATTTAAGGAGAACCTTGAGTTTATGGGGGTTTTTGCTTGTCAGTATTCCGATACTATATTAATGTGTTATATATATGAAACAGCATTCTAATAATTTTTAACAGTATAAAAACCAAAAGTCATATTAACATAGAAACTTTTTAATGTTAGAATATAATAAAATATATCCAAAAGATCTTATTATAATTGAGAATGGGGGTAGTAAAATGGCCAATATTTGTGTGTATAGAGGAATAGTGAAAGGAAGAAAAAAATGCATGTTATGCTTTTTTTGGAGCTTTACCATGTTTGAATGACCAATACATTGTTGAAGAGTATGGTGATGATCAGAATTATACTATTCAATTTGAGGGTGACTGTAAATGGTCAATAAATATGTATTGTAGTAGTTGGAAAGAAGACTTTCAGATAGAATTACCTGAAGATTATCGTGAGGCGGAAAAAGAAGGATGGCAAAAATATGGTCAAATCGATATGGAAGATCTTTCAAAAAAATGTTTAAAATAGAGGTATGGTGTAACTATGCAGATATTGATGATCCAAGTGAGGATGTATTCATGCACTTCAGAAATGGTGAGGAGATATATGATGAATGCCCTGAAAGCATTGGTGGAATTACAGAAGCATATCGTATAATGGACGAAGATATGTTTTAATATTTATAGATTATTTTACATCGCAGTTGAGATGGATGGTGACACTATGGTATTAAAGCGGAGCAAGGATACTTCAGGGGCTGTGTAAACAGCCCTCTTTATATTTATGAAAACCTGCTGTTATGATATAATGATACAAACATATGAGGGAGGAAATTATGAGTGCAAGATTGGTTTTTATCGGATTGATGGTATTTTTGGGAGTAGCTTTTACTTGTATAACATTATGGTTAGGTTCAAGATTAACAAAGGATTCTCCAAATGGAATGAACGATGCCGTAAATTCTGAAACAAATACAGATAAAATGAAGTTTAGTGAAGTGCTAAGCTATTTGGTAAGAATTGCTATAGCAGTATATTTTTGTTCTATGGCTGATGAATAAATTCGGTTCCGGATTTTCAGCTTTGGGCGGAATGATCATTGCAATGCCTGTGCGATCATTTTTTTCAATGCCAGAAGGCGTACAAAGAAATTTATATTTTTCAATTTCAGTATTTACATTGTTTTTGTGTATTTTTTTAATGTTTGGATACATACTTATCGGTGTACCTGTAAAGCCACCGGTAATGAGTATAAATGGTACAAATATTACCGTAAGTAAAACAAAAGCTTCGGAGCTTCTAGATAAAGGTTTTTGATATATATGTATTGAAAGATTATGACAGATATGAGTACAGTGAATTGCTGACAGACGGTTCTTACATTAAATATGAGAGAAATCAAGATTTAAAAGTAGAAAAAAGGTGATAGAGATAGGAGGGAAACCTTGAGAGGGGCATCGTATTTACTTGTAAAAGATGAAACTGTCATAGGTGCCATAGATTTATTTGGAAGTCTTGATAAGGATGTGGATATAGAGGATTCTAAAGTCATAAATTTATATATGGATGAAGACTGTGTCGCTGCGATAAAAGAAAAATCAATAGATATCAGTTTTTAACAATATGGACCTACTTGAGACATTAAATACAGATACTGTAAGGATGATTTTTTTAAAAAGCAAGCTATGGTTAATACCTGAAGAGTATGAAACTACAAGTTCTTCATACGGAATAGCATAGCGCACAAATAGTGATGATATATTCTGGAACGAATATTATGCTTACATACGAATTGATGAAAAATTACAATATGAAAGATTTTTATTCTTTCAACAAGTATCGCAAAAGGATAAGAGTTAAAAATGAAATAAAGATTCAAACTGATATGTATAGGATTGGCAGTACTTATTTTTTTGAAGATATAAATGTGTGGTATTAACAGAAAGGAAAGTTTTATGACAACAAGGACATTAAAGTTGGTGATGGCTATAGTGCTGTCATTTTTTATGTGTGTAGCCCAAATGCCGATTACAGCATTTGCTGATGCATCAGATGCCAGACTGGATGATATAAAAGGTAAATGTATTTACTGCAACTAATCCAAGTGGAGTATTAGGTCAGTTATCACCGGATTTGATCAGAATGAAAACAGATTATGAATTATATACAGGTCCAGATGGAACAGAAGTTTTATTTGAAATAAAAAGAAATATGAGGAACAAAAGCCTTAAGCTTGAGATAAATGGCGAAGTAGTTATGGATTCAAGAGGTGGGCAAGGCAGTTCGTTGTCTGTTTACAGTTTTTCCAAAAGCTCTTACACAGGAAAACAACTTGGCTACAATTACAGTAACATCAACAGACGGTAATGTAGAAGTATATGATATTAATATTATAAAGGCTGATAGACCTTTAGATAATACTCAGAGACCAAATGATACAAGGGTAAATAATATTTTACCGATGGCAAAAACAATATGGTCAAAATAATGTTATACCGATGCCTTTATCACCGGTTTTTGATGATGATTCATATGAATATGAGATGAATGTTGATAATACAGTTGAGAAAGTCGCTTTTGCAGTACAATTAAAAGATAATTCACAGGATATGGAAGTATCTGTAGGAGCAAGTAATATAGCTACACACCAGGTAGGTACTGAGGGAAGAGAGACAGATGAGATAACACTTACCGGACAAACTACTATGGTGTTCTTTTTTGTGAAGGCAGCTGACGGTACGACGGGATCTCCTTACAGTGTAAAGATCAAAAAGTCAGATATGACTACAAAACTTGCTTCTATTGAAGGAAGAGTTAAGTATCAAGGTTCAGGTACAAATGATTTGGTACTGTCACCGCTTTTTAATCCTAATATAAAAGAATATGAAGCTATTATCGATGAAGATGTTACAAGAGTAAGTTTGAGTGTTCAGATGAATTCAGCTTCACAGGTATTCAGAGCGGAAAAGACGGAAATCATCTTGTGCTCACACCGGATGTAAGCGGTATAGTATTATCAACAGATGCAGAAGGATTTGTAATTACAAATGATACAACATCAATTAAATTCACAGTTGCAACACATGATGGAAGTAGTAGTGATGAATATAAGCTTGTTATAAAGCGTGAAAACAATAATCAGCCACAGGCACAAAAATCCTGCAAATAACAATGCAGTTCAGTCGCAAAAATCCTGTAAATCAGACGTCAACAGGAAGTGTAAATCATCCTGTTCAGAGCATTTCAAGAAATGCAGATCAGGTTATTCAAGAAACAACAGGAAGCACAAATCATGCAATTCAGGAAATTGGTGGCAATAATGCAGTAGTAAACAATAATGTAAATACACAGCATGTAGCTACAGGAAATACCAACTCAGCTAGCTCAAGCAACGAAAGTTTGACCGGTTCAAGAAGTGGTGGAAGTTCACGTTCAGGTGGCGGCGGTGGATCACGATCCGGTGGTGGTGGATCACGCTCCGTGGATCAGGTGGTGGCAGTTCACGTTCTGCTTCATCAGGAAGTAAAATGTCCGGCGGATCAGGTTCAGGAACATGGAAGCAAGATAGTAATGGCTGGAGGTATAGCTTGAGTAACGGTTCATATCCTAGAAATGAGTGGAAGCAACTTCCATACAGCAATGGTCTTGGATGGTATCTGTTCGATGAATTAGGATATTTGAAAACAGGATGGATACTCTATAACAGTCGTTGGTACTACTTGAGTGCAGCTAATGATGCAACACTTGGAAAGATGGTTACCGGATGGGCCGAGTTAGATGGAAAGTGGTATTATCTTGAGCCTACAGGAAATGCAAATCATCCACAGGGTGCAATGTATTCAAATGAGAGAACACCTGACGGTTACAATGTAGATGCAAGTGGTGCATTTATAAAATAATTATTGATTTATGATAGGGACGAGGGAAAAGACTTTTTGTCCTATTTTTTTATTGCAAAAATTTTTACGTTTAAGAGTGATAGAATATTTGCGTTTTTTTTCTATTTAGGATATATTATTGTATGTACAAATTAATTTATCAAGTATAGGAGATACAGATGGAATTAAAGCAGGAACTTATAATTGTTTTGGACTTTGGAGGCCAGTACAACCAGTTAGTTGCAAGAAGAGTAAGAGAGAACAATGTATATTGTGAGATCTATTCATATAAAACCCCTTTAGAAGAGATCAAGAAGAAAAATCCAAAGGGAATTATACTTACAGGAGGACCGGACAGTTGCTATCTGCCTGATTCAGCCACATATTCAAAAGAGCTTTTTGAACTTGGAGTTCCTGTACTTGGACTTTGTTATGGTGCACAGCTTATGCAGCATCTACTTGGTGGAAAAGTAGAGAGAGCAAGTGTAAGAGAGTATGGTAAAATCAAACTGACAGTGGATAAGGCTGACAGTGCTTTATTTAAGGATGTACCGGAGGAAAGCATTGTGTGGATGAGCCATACAGACTATATAAGTAAACTTGGTGAAGGATTTGAGATTACATCACATAGTGCTGACTGCCCTGTAGCTTCATATGAGAATACAGCAAAGAATCTCTACGGAATACAGTTCCACCCTGAAGTTTTGCATTCAGAGTATGGCCATGTAATGCTTGGAAACTTTATAAAAAATGTCTGCAAATGTGAATGTAATTGGAAGATGGATGCCTTTGTAGAAAACAGTATAAAGGCAATCAAAGAAAAGGTAGGCAACGGTAAGGTGCTTTGTGCACTTTCAGGCGGTGTTGACTCATCAGTTGCAGCAGTAATGCTCAGCAAGGCGGTAGGTGAGAATCTTACATGCGTATTTGTAGACCATGGACTTCTAAGAAAAAATGAAGGTGATGAGGTTGAGGCTGTATTCGGACCGAACGGCAACTATAAGCTGAACTTTATCAGAGTAAAATGCGGCAGACAGATTCTACTCAAAAGCTTGCAGGTGTAAGCGAGCCTGAAAAAGCGTAAGATAATAGGTGAAGAATTCATCAGAGTATTTGAGGAAGAAGCTAAGAAAAATCGGTAAGGTAGATTTCCTTGTACAGGAACTATTTATCCTGATGTAGTAGAGTCAGGGCTTGGTGGTGAGAGTGTAGTAATAAAGTCACACCACAATGTAGGAGGACTTCCTGATTATGTTGATTTCAAAGAGATCATAGAGCCGCTTAGGGATCTTTTCAAGGATGAGGTAAGAAAGGCGGGACTTGAGCTTGGCATACCGAAGCATCTTGTATTCCGTCAGCCATTCCCTGGACCTGGCCTCGGTATAAGAATAATAGGTGAAGTGACAGCAGAAAAGGTAAAGATAGTTCAGGATGCTGATGCTATTTACCGTGAGGAAATAGATAAGGCAGGACTTTCACAGGAAATCAACCAGTACTTTGCAGCTCTTACAAATATGAGAAGCGTAGGAGTAATGGGAGATTACAGAACTTATGACTATGCCATAGCACTTCGTGCAGTAAAAACTATAGACTTTATGACAGCGGAGGCTGCGAGACTTCCTTGGGAAGTACTTGAAAAAGGTGACCAACAGGATTATCAATGAGGGTAGACCACGTAAACAGGGTACTTTTACGATATCACAAGCAAGCCGCCGGGAACTATTGAGTTGGAATAGTCTCACCATCTAAGGGGTGACCGATGCTTTTTGCATCGGTCATTTTCGAGACGAAGCAAAGCTGAGTCCGAAAAACTAAGCGAGAAAACTCACGAGAGTTTTCGAGAGGACATCGCAAGCGATATTTTTACGTCAGCCCCATATATCGAGCACGAAGTGCGAAGATAGATGGAAACCCTTCTGCAGGGAAATAGTAAACCGAAGATGAAACGGTCAAATATACTCGTTTCGAATATACGTCATTGTGGCGTGACTCGCGTACGCCTCATATCGGATTTCTGTACTTAGTCTATTTCACCATATTTTCTCATAGATTATTTTTGAATATTATATAATTGGGCGTAATTGAGTAGTTTATTTTTAGAGATTAATCGAAGATAGATTAGGGGAAAAATAAGCAAGAAAAATCATAAAGGATTTTTCAATTACAAAAAGATGAATATACCATTTCAGATTGGATAAAGATCAATTATATGATAATACAGTCCGATAATTAAAAATATTTAAACAGGAGGATTGATGTATGTTATCAAAAAAATCAAATTGTGGTTTTTTAATCATAAAAATTATTTAAAGATGTCAAGATTTTTAATTTTAACAGTGGCGCTTCTTTTAGTTACCTGGATTTTTGATCATCAATATATTGCAATTAAATCTTATATTCCCAAAACAACTATTGTTGTCGGTTGAAGTTTCAGTAGATTTCCTTACTAATATATCTGGAATATTTTTGACTATAAGTACTTTAGTTTTTACAATTATTGTCACTGTACTTAATAAATATAGCAGTAGCATATCACCTAGGATGCTTCAGAGTTTCATAGATAGGACCGGAGTTCTTGGTTTATATGGTATATTTGTCAGTGGTTTTTCTATTCAGTAATCAGTATCCTATTATTGCAAGATATTGCTCCAGACCAACATGTTGTCGCTGGAAGTTTCGGAATTGCTTATTCCATAATTGCGATGCTAAGTTTTATCGCTTTCTCAAGACAGGTTCTTGATAATCTACAAGTATCAAATATTATAGAAAAATGTTTTTTTAATGATTGCGAGAAACTTATTGATAAAGAGGTAGAACTAAGAAAAAAAGCTAAGCATTATGAAGAAGGCGACGAATCTACAAAGTTATCAATTGTAGCTGAGAACTCAGGTTATTTATTTGAAATAAAATCAGATGATATTTTTAAAAAAAGCTTAATGGTATAAAAAGCAGAATTTGTTATAAACAAGAGAATTGGTGAATACACAACCAAAGGAGAAAGCGTAGGGGAATTAAATATATTCCAATGCAAGTTAGATGATAATGATAAAAAGAATTAAAAGAAAAAAATTAAGTCCATTGTTTATAATAAATGCTTATAATTATAGAGAAGAAGATTATCACCGTGGAATTATAAAAATTAACCGAAATCGCTGATATGGCCCTAAGCCCTGGCACAAATGACCCAAATACTGCAATAATGTGTATAAATAAAATGTCATCATTGCTTGGGAAACTCTTATCTACAGGCAATCATTTTATAATCCTGAAAGAGGACGAAGATGTAAAAATAATTTATCAAAGTTATTCTGTAAAGGACGAACTATATCTTGCTTTCAGCCAGATAATTTCCTATTCAGCAGGTGATCCTTTGGTTACCAAAGAGATTTTACAAGGGATTTATATCATATACATAATGGCAGATATGGGTGCTAAAAAAGCATAAAAAGATTTTTTTAATGATAGCTATGAAATTTTAATGGAAAAATTTTACTCACGAAATTCATTTGGATATTTTTTTAAAAAAATAAAAAAACAATATGGAAGAGTACGTAAGCTTACAGGAAAAATATATCTGAATCTATTTGAATTTAAATGCATTCAAAATCAAATTAAAAAAACGTGGTCAATTAGTTTAGTATTTGTGGACCACTTTTCGATAATAACTCCGGGCCAATTTTTCGGTTGATATTTACATGATGAAATATTTACGTTTGAGCCTAATGCATTTAATATAAGCAAGAAATAAATATCTTTAAATAAAAAAATACGAAAAAAATTACTATTGAAAAAAACAATGATTTTTGAACCTGTTTCAATATTAAAGGAAAATGGGACAAATTTTTTAAAAATAGAACCTAGTATTTTGAACGGTTTGGTATATATCGTATGTTTGGAAAAGAAGAGTGGGAATAAACAAAATAATACCACAAATCCTTTTAAATATAAGGGTTTGTGGCGTTTTTTTATATAATGGCTTGAGTACAAAAATGAGTACAGGAAAGATAGCGAAATATTTTTAATATATTGATAGTTTAATAATATAGTATATGTATCCATAATCCTTAAATACATTATTGATATTCTTCATCTTCGGAATAACTAAATGGTCTATATAATCCATAACTTCTTCATAAATGGGTTTACACTCTCATTGATCTTCTAACATATTTAAAAGATCAAATACTGATTGAGAGTCAGATTTTATACCATCACGCATAGCTTTGTTAGGGTCGGTTTCATATACAGGTATACTGACCTTTTATAGAATCATCAAGAAGTGTATTATCGGTAACTTGTTTAAGCTTGATAATAAAAGAAATCCTTAACAATACAAAAGTATTGAAACGATTATAAGCACTGTAGCAACAATATTTTTCATTAAGCCAAGAAACTTTAGCAATGAATTCATCAAGCTTGAAAGCTAGGAATAATGCCAAGGAACCTGTACATAAAATAGCTATCAGATAGTTACCTGAAAGATTTAATAGTATCCCAAAGAGTGATGAGATTAAATATACTGCTGAAGCCATTAATGATCCGCCAGTAACAGTACCAATTTTAAATGAACTACGACTATAATCATGGTATTGTTGATTGTAGAGAAATTTTCGAAGAAGCTGTGAGATATTCACTCGCTGCTGCTAAAAAGGACGAAGGAAGTCAGTGAGGATTAAAGAGTACCAGGAGGTGTTGAAGAGACATCTCCTTTTTCGTATAAAAAAATGAAATTTAACTTAGGTAAAAAAATTGTGCGGTATGAGACGGAGGCGTTTTTTTATAAATCGTCCCTATTTTTTCAAGTAACTTCAGGTTGTGTTTTCGCTATTTTATATGGTATAATTAAAAATAATTTGGAGGTGTTTTATGAGTGTTTCTTATAAAAAAATTATGGATCCATTTAATAGAAAAGAATATGAAAAGAACCGACTTAATCAAGCTAACAGGAATTACTTCAAACACCTTAGCTAATATGGGTAAAGACGAATATATATCAATGAAAAACTTAGAAAGAATATGTAAAGCAATGAATCTTACTCCAAGCGATATCTTGGAATTTGTGGAGGATTAGCACATGAAAGATGATAACACTTTGATACCGATAGAGGAAACAAGCATCACAAATCTAATCTACACCATTCGTGGGAAGCAGGTAATGATTGACAGGGACTTGGCTGACTTATATCAGGTTCAAACCAAAAAAGGTTGAATGAGCAAGTCAAAAAGAAACTCAGCTAGATTTCCTGAAGAGTTTTGCTTTTAGACTTAGTGCAGAAGAAAAGAATGAACTGGTCGCAAATTGCGACCGGTTCACTACTATGAAAACATTCATCATCGAATCCATATGCTTTTACGGAACAAGGCATTGCTATGCTTTCTGCTGTTCTTAAAAGTGATATTGCAGTAGAAGTAAGCATAAGGATTATGAATAGTTTTGTGGAGATGAGAAAATTCCTGCTTTCAAATCAACAACTTTTTTTCGAGGCTGGATAGAGTGGAGTTAAAACAGTTAGAAACAGATAAGAAACTTGAAGAAGTATTCAACTACATTGCGAGAAATACAGAGGTAAAAACAAAAGATCTTTTTTGACGGACAAATCTATGATGCCTTCAGTTTTATTGCAGATATAATTGGAAAAGCACAGAGTAAACTGATCTTGATCGATAATTATGTGGATGTAAATACGCTTAATATACTTTGTAAGAAGAATTCAGGAGTTGACGTATTGATTGTAACATCTGGAAAAGGAAACTTAACAACAAAAGACATGAACAAGTTTAATGCTCAGTACCCGAGTTTGAGCGTGAAAACGACCAAAGATTTTCATGATCGTTTTTTGATTATCGATGACAAAGAAGGATACTTTATCGGTGCATCTATAAAAGACGCCGGGAAGAAGAGTTTTGCGATAACAAAGATTGAAGATGGAAAATTGGTTCAGGATTTGATCAATAAAGTTAAGTAGGAGGAGTTTAGTGATTAAGGATAATATCTTATATAATGAGAGTGCAAAACCTGTTTTACTTTCCTTTATGAAGTTTTTCCATCAAGCCTCTTTTGCAATAGAACTTGATAAGATATTCAGGGGATGACTCCATGTTTGTAACAATGAATGTATACATGTAAGTTATTTGGTTTTCAGGTTTTTTTCAACTTTACAGACAACACATCTTGCATAAGGCCAAGGACCTGCCTGATACATGAATTCACCATAAACTACAGCATAATCTACTTTTGTTTTTGTAATTTCATCAAGTTCATCTACAAGAGATGATGCCTTATCACGAAGTATAGCATTTTCTTTCAAACGAATTACATAGCCGATACCATTTTCTTCACACTGTTTATACAAAACCGAGTGTTGCAAAGCCACTATCTCCATGAAGGAGAAGTTTAATTTCCGGAAAAAAGCTTCAAGATATTCATCAAGTATAGGCTGCAGAAAGTCCAAATCTAAAATGATAGCTTCCGGCATCTGAATACTATAAACTTTCTTTCGAAGAATTTGATTTATTGAAAGGAACTGATTCAGTGAATCCTCATCCATTCGATTATGAAATCTTGAAATGGTTGGTTGTGATCAAAGTGCCTTTATTCAGCACTGCTTTAAACACAGGATCATTTGTAAGTTCATCTGAAGAATCAGCTAAGGAGTATCTAAAAATGAAACCTAGAGAATTATGTGAAAAAAAGCCTGGAAGGAAATAGCGGGAAATTTCCCTGATTTTAAGATAATAAGTAAAGGACAGACACTAAAGAAAACATCTAAAAATAAGGACCTTACCTATGAAATTCACTTTCAAGCCAATAGAAACAACTATGAGTGTAGCGTAGAATTTATACCGCATATTGCCATATATTCAAAAAGGTATGAAAAAGCAAATATTAATAATGGTTTTGTATTTGGTGGGGAGATGGGAGCTCTGCTGGGAAGGACTCCCATTTAAATGGTGGCAGATTAGCTGGGGCAAGCTATAAATATACAGTGGAAGAAATTAGCGAACTTATCAGAGAGCATATAATGACTATATTTGACGATTTTGAAGATACAGAAACCAATATTGAGAATATCCTAAACGGTAAGCCGATTGTCCACAACCTACTGTACTATGTCTATTACTTTGGGGGAAAAGATAAGGCTGAAAAGTATTTTTAATAAGATCCTTAAAGAAGATAAGTTTAAGAATAAGTACATCAGTTTTTATAATAAGTTAAAAGAAATGCCTAAGGAAGAGATTTCTCAGGTGAGTAATGAGTTTAATGGTGCCGGATTGATACAGTTCGCCTATCTAAATGGACTAAAGATTGAAGAATAATTACGGTTAAGGATACCATTTTCCAATGAGAGTAAGGAGGCTAAATGAACGAATTTAATAAGTACAAATTATTAAGCGAAGGTAAAAGCATTTGGAGATAGAGCTAAAATTGCTTTTAGTATTACTTGATAGCAACACAGCTTATGAAGAACTAAAAGTAGAAGGTGCACAAACTTCAGTTCCGGGAAGTTATAGCTGTGTCGGTGGAGATCCGGCTTCAATACTTGAAATGATAACGATAGAGTTGATATGCCGCAATCCTCGTGATACATGGTATTTGCCTGACAATGTAAAAATATTGGGACAGGCGATTTGGCAGTCTGTTTGAAACAAAAGTTCTTTTGTTATGATGACGATGTAGAAACTTGGAGCAAAATACTGAATAAATTCTTTATAAAGCTGCAGTGGATGCCTAAAAGAGAAGACTATAGTTCAACAAAAAGTTATAATAATGCCTGGGGATATTTTGCAGAGCTTTTTAGCGGTTGTAAAAAGAAAATAATCATCCTGAATTTAATATTTATTATGAGATTGCTACCGGTAAAGGTATGAGTGAATCAGTATTTGAAAGAAAGCTAAAAAGAGCTGGCTGAATTAAAACAGTCATTTGTAAAAAGGGTAAATATTAATAAAGATAAATCTGACCGAGGTGGGGGAGGTTTTTAATGAGTGAGAATGGACTTATGGATTTGAAAAACAAATGATCAAACTTATTGAACATTTAAGCAATGAAAAATATTATTACAGGTGTAAGTGCAAAAGGATTTAGACAGTCAAACATTTGAGGAGTCAGTTATTTTACTGAGAGATACACTCAAAGAAAAAAATATCCAAGTACGAAATTGAAAAATTATGAAAAGCGTTCATTATGCAAACGGTTTTAGTGATTCGGATTTAAAACAAAGTGCATTTATAATTGATGAAATTGAACAGTATCTTTGTATAAATAAATTTCTTAATCATGATAAGTCGGTTAAGTATTTTTAATAAGCGTATAGTATCAAACGAGTTTGAAATAAATCCACAAAATATGGTTTTGCTTATGATAGAAAGCTTACTTTGCAGTAAGAGTAAGGTATAGTTTTAAAAATATTTTTAAGCGATAGAAACTTACAAAATGAAAGTTATAATATTCAAGTATAAATACATATTGAAAGTGTATAATTATTAAAAATAGAGAGGTGTAGATATATGCTTTTTATTAAATGTACCTTATATTGAGAAGGATAAAAGCAAAAAATTAGGGGCTAATTGGAACCCTGAATTAAAAAATGGTATGTAAAAATAAAGAAGATTATTATAAATTTGTTGATTGGATAGAACCATATGGAAATATGGTTTGTGATTGATGAATTATATTTAGTCGAAGGAGTACAAAAATGTTTCAAATGTGGTAAAGAAACACGAGTTATCGGATTTGGAATAGATAAACATCTGTCTATAGATAAAATGTATGACTTACAAATAAATTATAATGAAAATATAGAATATGCGCTTGAGGAAATAAATCAAAATGATATACATATTGTTGGTCCAATAACTCCAATTCCTGAAATTTTGATGAAATATATTAAATCAAAAATATAATTATAAGCTTAGATATTCTAAAACTACAAATACAAGCAATATTTCTAATTGTTGTGAGCATTGTGATGTATTGCAAGGGGATCTCTTTAATGAAGTTGATAGTCCATTTTTATACATTCACCTGAAGATATAAAAAGACTTAAAATATATAAAAGTTATATTAGGATATGATCTGATTATAAATGCTGAAGATGGATGGGCAAGTTTTGATGAAATGTTTAAGAGATATGGTAATATTATATCTTTGGATATTGACCTTTAAAATTATTACACCACATGTAAAGAAGTAAATTAGAATAGCAGAGATAATTATGAATTTTTTATTTGTAGCTTTTGGTGGAGCTGTCGGGGCAATGGCAAGATATGCGATAAGTCTTATACCCGGTTAAAACAGGATTTTCGATACTTACACTTATTACAAATATAGCAGTGCGATATTGATAGGTTTTATTGTCGGATTTACCAATAACAAAGACAATATATCAGAGAATACAGTGCTGTTTTGGAAGACAGGTGTATGTGGCGGATTCACTACATTTTCCACATTTTCACTTGAGGCGTTTAACTTACTTGATAATAAGCAATATACATTAGGCGGATTATATATTGTACTAAGTGTCACATGCTGTATATTAGGTATATTATGTGGAAAGAAGCTGGAACAGTGGTAAAAATCTCAGTGAGACTGTTTTTGGAATAAATTCTATTAAAAATTCAGAGGAGTATATAGCTTATACACAAAAGTCGAAAGTTAAGGATATAGTACTTGCACTTGAAGATTTTGATATCGAGAAAAGCCTTGGAAAAATTTAAGTATGAGCCGGTTTAAAAAGCAAATATATACCAGAATATCCGGGATTATGAGGAAGATGCTGATAAAATAGGAGAAGAATTATAAGTGTTTAGAAATAGTAGGAGGATTAATATATAAATAGTTATGTGTGATTATTGTTTCGATATCAAAAACAAAAGACTTTTTCTTCGCCCAAACTATATGAAGATACTATAGAGTATATTAAGGATCTTGTTGAAAAAAAGAGGTTTTATAATTGTTGAAGGTAGTTGCAAGTTAGGGAACATATGAAAGACGGACATTGGGTTGATGATATTATTTACCATATTATTAAATGTCCGAAATGCGGTAAAAATTTACCTGCATTGTGAATACCTATAGAGGTGGCGGGTCTTTTGAATAACTGTCACTTTGTTATAAATATGTATTTTTTTATTTGACATAGAGAAAGAGATTTTATGATAGAGTATACTAGTGGAAATATTTTTTTGAGAGTGGTGCAGATTGCCTAATAAAATGCGGTAAACTGTGAAGGAGTTATGGGAAAAAGGAATTGCTTATCAGTTTAAGTTGAAATTTCCTGAAAATAACAAGTCGTATATTAAAGCATGTAAGTCAAGTGAATTGACAATTGGAAAAGTACATTATTTTACTGAAAAATGGAATTACTATTGTAAATTTACCTACTAAAAACAAATGGCGTGAAAAATCAAAGATAGAGTATATTAAAACGGCAATGGATTATTTTGTCGATATATTACCAAAACTGAAAGTAAAAAAGATTGCGATTCCACCTTTAGGATGTGGCAATGGAGGTCTTAATTGGGAAGATGTTAAAAAGATAATAGAATGTAAACTGGAAAAATATTTCTGATAAATATAATTTTTATAATCTTTGAGCCTGCATCTTCAAGTAAGTCCGTAATTATGAAAAACCTAGACTGAATATTGCAAGTCTGATTTTACTTGATATTAGATTGAACTTAAAGAGGTTTAATAATATAAGGCTACACAAGACCTGTTACTTTCTGAACTTTTTTCCTTAAAGAAGAGTATTTTTAAATTTGATAAATGGAAGTTGGGACCATATTCAAGTGTAATTGATACTGTTGCAAAAAGATATAAAAGAATATCAAGAATACCATGGAATAGATGATGCAGAAACAACTTTTTGATGAGATATTCAAAGTAATATGTAGTGAGAATGTAAGCAATGAATTTAACAGGCTACATATCGTAGTACAAAAATCAACTGAGTATGTTAATGTTATACAGACAGACAAAAAAATTGGATTGTATTACATTGATTTTTATATTTAATACAAACAGGTTGTTTGCAAAACAGGGAACAATTAATAGAAAACCTTAAATTCAAGTTGGGAGACAAGGTGAATAAATTTTTCGGATAAAATATATTTTTGAATGTATAGAGTATCTGGAAAGTACATTAATTATATCAAAAAGATATAAATAGTAATTATTTTATTAGGGATTAAAATAACGGAGAATTCCATGAGTTTTTATTTGTAGCTTTTTGGTGGAGCTGTCGGGGCAATGGCAAGATATGCGATAAGTCTTATACCGGTTAAAACAGGATTTCCGATACTTACACTTATTACAAATATAGCAGGTGCAATATTAATCGGTTTTATTGTCGGATTTTACCAATAACAAAGAAAAATATATCAGAGAATACAGTGCTGTTTTTGGAAGACAGGTGTATGTGGTGGATTTACTACATTTTCAACATTCTCACTTGAAGCGTTTAACTTACTTGATAATAAGCAATATACATTAGGGTGGATTATATATTGTACTAAGTGTCACATGCTGTATATTAGGTATATTATGTGGAAAGAAGCTGGCAACAGTGGTATAATTATAAAAAGGTAGAAAAATACCGAAAGGAATAAGATATGTTGCTAGATGATGAAAGATATGCAAGTGTTATCGAATACGGTAAGGATGCAGTAACTAAAAATTAACGAAGGTAATTTAAAAAGAGGGATTTGAAAGCGCCGATAAAGGCTGGGATGCATTTCCTGAGTCGGGAGCTAAAATGGAATCAGGGCTATGGATATGCAAAAACTTCTTCAAAAAAAGCTCTGGAAAATAATGATTTGTTGAATGCCAAAATATGGCTTGAGAGAATGACAGAAAATAATGATAACTACATTTATTTTGACGAAGAGCTTGAACATATGAAGGCAAAAGTATGCATATGAAAAACGGTGAGCTTGATAAGGCGTTTGAAATATGGCAGAAACTTGTAAAGATAAAGGCGGTAAGCTTCAGATACTTTGATAATGACGATCCAAAGTATAAAGATTTCTATAAGTCAAGAAAATAAAAACAAAAGCACATAGCTTTGAGAAATTCTTTTGCTATGTGCTTATTTGGTTTATGAAAGACCTGCCGTTAGCCATCTCATAGGTTTTATCTGCAAGTGACATTGTAGATTTTTCTATGAGAAACGAGTACAATTGTCTTTCCGGCACTTTCCTCTGAGAGTGATTTTAAGATAATGCCCTCATTTAAAACATCCAGATTGCTGGTAGGTTCATCTAAAAGTAGGAAGTCACCGTCATGTAAGAATGCTCTGGCAAGTCCTACACGCTGCTTTTCACCATCTGATAGCGAATCACCCAGCTCACCTACACCCGTATCATAGCCATTTGGAAGACCTATTATAAAGTCATGTATACTTGCTTTCTTAGCTGCATTTTTGAATTTCTTCAAGAGTTGCATTTTGCTTTGCAACTCTTATATTATCGGCAATAGTCCCTTGGAACATTACAGTTTCCTGAGTTACATATCCTGTCATTTCACGAAGATTATCAGTATTAATATCCTTTATATTCTTTCCTGAAATATGTACTTCACCTGTTTTTACATCCCAGAATCTCATGAGTAGTTTCAATAGTGTAGATTTACCGAACCGCTCACACCATGTATTCCAAGCACCTGACCTTTCTTTATATCAAGAGAAACATTATCAAGTATAGTTTCATCTCCATAGGAGAAGTTTACGCAATCAACATCTGCACCTTCAAATAAAGTATTTTTCTTTTACCTGATACTTCTTCAACCACCGGTTCTTCCTCAAGCAGTGAAAGTACACGCTCACCACAGGCAAGAGTCTGATTGAGATTGTTTGATAAAGAAGACAGTGCAACAGTAGGTCCGAATGAACTCATCATAGCCAATGTTGCAATAAGCATCTGTGAAAATCCTATGCTCTCATTCTTATAAAGCATCAGCATACAAAAGAACATTAACCATGAGAAAAGCTGGATAACAAGGTTTGTCGCAGCTCTTTGAGAACCCTCATACATACTTAGCTTTCTTTGATTATCAGACAGTTCTAAAGACTTTGAATCCATCTCATTTAAGCGCACCTCACCCTGATTGTACTGAAGTATTTCGTCTACTCCATACATACTGTTGATAACAAAGTTGTTTAGTTCGCCTACATTATTTCTAAATTTCATTCCGGCATCTGCACTGCGACTTCCATTCCAAAGCGGAAGAGCAATTCCTACAGCTAAATATGCAAGTAATGAAATGATACCTGCAATAGGGTGTAGAGTCCATATAAATACAACCATTATAAGAGATGTTATAAAAGCAATGGCTATAGGTGATATGGTATGTGCAAAGAATACCTCCAATAACTCTATATCACTTGTTATAATAGCAATAAGATTGCCTTTTTCCTTACCCTCAAGCTTGGCAGGACATAGCTTTCTAAGTACAGTAAAAACCTTATGTCGTATTATGGCAAGTATACGAAAGGCAATGTAGTGATTACAGTATTGCTCTCCATAGTGAAGAATACCTCTGGCAACGGCCATTACAATAAGTGATATGAATATTATTTTTGAAATGTCGGGAGCAGAAGTAAATCCGTTATTTAACAGAGTATAAAGTCCGTAAAGAATACCATATCCGCCTGTTATGGTAAGGAAGATAGTACATAAAAAGCCGATGACGCCAAGGAAAATTCCAGTAACATAACGCCTGTCAAAGGCTTTTACCAAAAACGATAAGACTTCTCATAATGGAAAGTCCTGATCTTCTTGTAGTTTGTTTCATTATCCTACTACCTCCCTTCTTTTTGAGAAATTCTCAAGATTCATTTGATCTGTAAACAGCTTTTTCATAAGCACCTTTATTGTTCATTAGCTCAGAGTGAAGTCCGTATTCAACAATGTTTCCGTTTTTAAGCATAAATATCTTATCACTGTCAACTACATTTGCCAGTCTATGTGATATAAGTATAACAGTTTTGGTTTTTGATAACTCATGTATTACATTCATTATTATCTCTTCACTGCCTGCATCAACATTTGATGTTGCTTCATCAAATATATATAACGGAGTATTGTGAAGAAGAGCCCTTGCAAGTGAGAGTCTTTGCTTTTTGTCCTCCGGATAGATTGCTTGCATTTGAAGTAAGCTTTGTATCAAGTCCGTCTTGAGAATTGATAAAGGCAAGAAGATTGACCTTTTCAAGAGCATCATTCATTTCTTTTTCTGTAGCATTCGGATTGCCCATCAAAAGATTATCTCTTACAGTACCTGCAAATATCCAGCTGCTATGGCCTACCAATGTAAAATGACTAAGTATGGTTTCACTTGTGAGCTCATTATGCTCATTATTATTTATCTTAAGACTTCCGCTATACTTTGGATTTTTACCCATAAGTATGCCTGCTATGGTAGATTTACCCGAGCCTGATACACCTACGATTGAAACAAATGATTTTTGGCTCAATAGTCATATTTATTTTATTCAATATGGTCTTATTTGAATCATATGAGAAAGAAAGATCTTCAAGTGATATTTTTAATGTCATTATCACTTATTTCTTTATTTCCTCTTTGCTGTTCAGGAAGATCAAGGAATGCAAATATACGATCGCTTGCCTTCATTCCGTTCATACCGATATGAAAGAAGCTTCCTAATATTCTCATTGGAAGGAAAAATTCAGCGGCAAGGAATAAGATCATAAGCATTCCATAAAGAGAAACTTCACTTTTGTAAAACTGTGAAAGTGCACTGATAATTCCTACAGCCGCACCGCCATATGCCACTATATCCATAACAGAGGTACTGTTAAGCTGCATCATCAAAACTTTCATTGTTATTTTTCTAAATTGTTCCGACTCTCTATCCATATCATCTGCAGCAGCTTTATCCGCCTGATATATTTTAAGAGTTGTCATACCTTGTAACTTTTCAAGGAAACTGTCACCAAGACCGTAATATATGTCAAAGTAACGGCTTAGCAGCTTTTTAGCTACTAACATTACAAGCATTATAACAATGGGTATAAGAGGTACTGCCACAAGAAGAATAACGGCAGATTTCATACTGATTCTTATTACAACTATAAATAGAGTCAATGGAGCAATTAATGAGTAGAAAAATTGACTCAAATATCTGCTGAAATATACTTCAAGCTGTTCCACACCCTCACCTGCCATTTGAACAATTTCAGAGGTATGTACCTGTTCTCTGTAGGCAGGACCTAAGCGAAGTACCTTTTCATAGATACGGTTGCGCAAGATTCTCTTTACATTTGCACCTGCATGAAAACTTGCTTTAGTGTAAAGTTTGTCACATACTGCTCTTATCAAAACACCTACAATTACGACAATAACAACTCTTGGAATATGAGATTCAAAGGCTGTATCTAAGAAAACTTCTTGGATAAGTCCGGTAATATTTATTGCAATGATTATTTGCATAATAAGAGATATCCATTGCCAAAGAACTTGGTAGAGGATATACTTTCCGGAGCCTTTCAAAAAGACGAATAAGTCTCATCTTGATCATAAATTAAAGACCTCCATATTATTTAGTAATATCAATAAATATAGCATATTTGGAATACCTAACTCCGGGCTATATTTTTAATTTAGCTTTTTAAAGATGTAAGAGCATGCTTTATACACATAATTGGGTGGTAAAACATGATACGTGGTCCTGAATAGCGCATTACCTCTTTGATTTTTTTACTCTCATATCAGGAGAATAACAGTGAACCTTACAATTACTGCAAAAAAACTTTTGCTTTCCATAAACGGGCAATGCTCAATTCTTGAGCGTGCATAGTCCATAAGCTTCTGACAATCTTTACATAGAGTGATATTATGGCCATGCTTCCCATGACAGTATATTTCTATCATCCGAGTTACGGCATGTAATTCATCCTGCCTTTTCTTTTCTGCTTTTTCTGAATTCATATAATTTAGCCTTTCAATATAGGAAAATGAAATTAAAGATTCAATAATAAACGTAGATTATGTATATATAAATATAGCATGATTTAAGGTGTTTTTTTCTATGATAAAAGGTTAGGGGCACCTAAAATATTAGTTGTATTTTGGCTGGAAATGAAAAAGTTAAAATGATAGAATAAAAACATGATAAATCTTGAAAGGAATATATAAATGTTTTCAAAAATAAAAGAAAGAGGCTTAAATACAGGTGATTTAAAAGTTAATTGCAATTGTGGCAATGACAATAGATCATTTGACATGGTTGCTTTTTCCGGGCTTCAAAGAGTATGGTTTGTATTTGCACTCCATATAATAGGACGACTTACCGCTCCTATCATGTGGTTTTTTATAGCGGAAGGCTCATATTATACAAGAGATTCCGTTAAGTACATAAAGAGATTGTTTTTATTTGCAGTAATATCACATTTTGCATACAGTTTTGCTTTTGGACTTAGTGCAGTGCCTTTTAAAACCGGAATATTCAATCAGACAAGTGTTATATGGTCGCTTGCCATAGGTGCGACGCTGATATTTGCAGTGCAAAAAAACATAAATTGTCAGGTATTGTAACGGTATTTCTTATAATACTTGCAAATCTGCTTTCATTCCCTGCGGATTGGTCATGTATTGCGGTTATGGTTCCTTTTTTTCCTATATATGCACAGAGGAGATTTTTAAAAAGCAGGCAATTGATTATATTATTTTTGCCATAGTATATGCCGCAGTTTATTTTTATATTTATAGACAGAGTTTATGCAGTACTACAGCTGTTTATATGTTTGTGCCTACCGCTTTTAAAAATGTATAATGGTGAAGTCGGAAGCAATAAGAGTATGAAATGGTTGTTTTATATTTACTATCCGCACATTTGTTTTTAATAGGTTTTTATCAGAATATTATTATATGGAAATGTAAATATTTTATTTTTAATATAAGGGGGAAATATGGTAAAAAGGTTGGAAAGATAAGCTTGAAAAATCATGTAAATATAAATGAGAAAAATTTTTTGTTGATATGAAGGCAAAAGGAAATGCAGAGTATGACTTTTTGTTGCTTTTGGAGTGGATGGAAACGGAAAACTCTCAGATGACAGATATATGATTTTTTTACAATCAAAAAGGATAGCCCTAAAGCTGAGGTAAGTGAGGAAGATATAGCTGATGGAGTAAGGTATACTCTAAATCTTTCAACAATTCCCGACTTTATCAACAGACTGGTATTTACTGTAAGTATTGACGGTAACAAGACTATGGGAGAGATGAATAGCCTTGAGACTAAAGTATATCAATCCGGAGCCAAGGATATAGAAATGACACTTGGAGGCAATGATTTTTCCAATGAAAAGGCGGTTATTGTTATGGAAATATACCGTAAGGATGTTTGGAGAATAGGCTGTGTGGCAAGCGGATTTGACGGTGGATTGTCTGCACTTTTAAAATACTTTCGGTGGAGAAGAAGTCAACGATGAGTCAAATTCAGAAAATAGCGAAAGCTTGTTATCAAGTACCAAAAAAGTATCCCTTGAAAAGAAGATGGAGAAAGCACCGGAGCTTATAAGTCTTGTAAAACCTTTGGTATTTGAGCTAAAGAAAAAGAATCTTGAGAGTACGGTGGCAAGGGTAGGTCTTGTTCTTGATATTTCAGGATCTATGGTACCGAGGTTTAAGAACGGCACTGTACAGTCGATTGTAAATAAGACATTGCCTCTGGCAGTACAGTTTGATGATGACGGAGAACTTGATTTTTGGTTTTACGGAACTACAGCCAGAAAGATGAACAGCGTGAACTTAAAAAACTACACGACGGCTGTCCCTGAAGATTGGAAACATCTGATGTTGGATCTTGGAGGAAGAAATAATGAGCCTATTGTAATGAGAATGGTAGTGGATGAATATAAGGATACCAAGATACCTGCCTATGTACTTTTTATTACAGACGGAGGAGTAAACCAAAAAAAGGAAATACAAAAATATCATCACAGAGGCCTCACATCTGCCGATTTTTTGGCAGTTTGTTGGTGTAGGCGGAAAGAATTACGGTATACTTGAAAAGCTGGATACAATGACCGGAAGATATGTGGACAATGCAGGATTTTTTGCTTTGGATGATTTTCAAAAGGTATCAAATGAAGAGCTCTATGCCAGATTATTGGAAGAGTTTCCTTCATGGCTTGAAGAAATAAGGGAAAAAGGGATGATATAAGTATTTGCATGTATTTAAGGAGATAGTGGATGTACTATACGGTTACATTAAATCCGGCTATAGATATGCTTACAAAAGTTGAAAACTTTGAACTTGGCAAGCTAAACAGAACCGGTGAGTCCGATTACGTTGTAGGAGGAAAGGGAATAAACATTTCTCTTTTACTTAAAAATATCGGAAAAGAAAGTAAGGCATTGGGCTTTATAGCGGGTTTTACAGGATATTTTATAAAAGATGAATTAAAAAGCGGGGAATAGAATCTGATTTTGTTGAGACAAAAGGATTTACAAGAATCAATATCAAATTGACTACAGATACAGAGACTGAAATCAACTCTCAAAGCAGTAAGGTAAGTGCAGAAAATATAAAAGAGTTTTTTAATACGCTTGAAGGATTAAACAGTGAGGATACGGTTTTTTTATCAGGCAATATTATACCGGGTATGGAAAGCGATGATTTTGTAAAAATAGCCGAGAAGGTAAGGCAAAAGGGTACAAAGCTGGTTGTTGACAGCAATAAGGATATGGTCATTAATACTTTAAAATGCAAGCCTTTTATCGTAAAGCCTAATGAATTTGAACTGGGAGAAATGTTTGGAGCCAAGCTAAATTCCATCGAAGATATAAAAAAAGTATGCAAGAAAGCTTCAGGAAATGGGTGCACAAAATGTACTGGTTTCAAGAGGAAGTAAGGGTGCAATACTTTTTACATCTACAGGTGAAGTTCTTGGTGCAAATACCGCAAAGGGTAAGGTGGTTTCAACAATAGCTGCAGGTGACAGTATGCTTGCAATGTTTGTAGCAAAGTATGATGAGACTAAAGACTTTAAACTCAGTTTACAGTATGCATCAGCGGCAGGCGGCGCAACATCATTTTCTGCAGGGGTAGGTAAAAAAGAACTTATAGATGAACTTTTTAGTACAAATAAAGGTTGAAGAGTTACTATAATTTTTAAATCGAATGGAGATAAGATGGAATTTAGAGCAATGAGAAGATTCAAACAACAGCTGTCAAAAGAGGAGTGTGTTGAAATACTTAAGAGTGCACCAAGAGGGGTTATAGCTATGAACGGTGAGAACGGATATCCTTATGCCGTTACGATAAACCAATATTTTGATGAAACCGACGGTAGAATATATTTTCACGGTGCATTGCAGGGGCTTAAGGTAGATCTTTTGGAAAAAGATAACAAGGTATGTTTTACAACTACAGATGAGGGGCATATAGAAGAGGGAGACTGGGCAAAATACATTCAAAAGTGTTGTGTGTCTGGGGCGTGTAGAGGAATTGAATGATAAGGAAAAGATATATGATCAGTTGAGAAGACTCGCTAAAAGGATTTTATCCAAGCCCGGAATCCATTGAAAAGGAAATTGAAAGCGCAGGTAGCAGAGTGAAAATGTATGTAATGAGTATTGACCATATGACCGGTAAACTGGTTCATGAAAAGTAAATAGGTTTTATATATGTGGAATGAGCGGATGAATTAGTATATAATTGGGATATAAAAAATGGAGGTAGTATAGTGCCTTTTAAGATTATAAGAAATGATATAACTAAGGTAAAAGCGGATGCCATAGTAAATACAGTAAACCCTTACGGTTTTATCGGACGTGGAGTTGAGACTGCTATATATAATGCGGCAGGAAGCGAAGCGCTTTAGAGGAAAGAAGAAAGCTTGGAATTTTATATCCCGGAGATGTGGGTATTACACCTGCATTCAATCTTGATGCCAAATACATTATTCATGTAAGCGGTCCTGTTTGGAAGGACGGAAGAAGTAACGAACTTGCTATACTTAGGCAGTGCTATGATAGAGCGTTGCATATGGCAGTTGAAAACAATTGCAAATCTATAGCATTTCCCTTTTGCTTGCAACAGGTACATACAGATTTCGGAAGAAATCGGAGTAGCTATAGCTGTAGAAGCATTCACAGAATTTTTAAAAGAGCATGAAATAGAAATATTTCTTGTGGTTTTCGGAAGTGATGCGGTACGGGTTTCCGGCACTCTGGTGGATAAAGTCACAGAGTTTATAGATGATGATTATGTAGCGGCGGCCGGTGCTACAGAGTATCTGCCGGTGGATGAAGATTACTACGCATATGAAGATGATGAGGAATATCTTGGTTACAAAGAGCCGCCATATCAGAACCTAAATTTAAGAGAATCGGAAGTAAGAGACACTCAACATGATTATAGTCATTCTTCTTTAAACATACCGGATTTCTTAAGAAAGAGGAAGCCCCGGGATGTTTCTGAATCACTGGAGGATGCATTAAAGAAGATATATACTGAATCTTTTGAAAAACATTTACAGCAACTTATAAACAAGAAGGGATTGAAAAACTCCGAGGTTTACGCAACTTCAAATATATCAAAGCAGTATTTTTCAAAGCTTTTAAAGGGAAAGGTAAAAGCCTTCAAAAGAGAAAGTACTGGCACTTGCAGTCGGACTTAGGTTAAATATTGATGAGACTGTGGACTTTTTAAGGATTGCGGGATATGCACTTTCACCTATTTCACAGACCGACAAGGTGGTGGAATACTTTATCAGGAATGAAGATTACAATGTAATCAAAATAGATATTGTGCTCTTTGACTTCGGTTTAGAGCCACTTTCAAGTTAAATATAAAAGGTCGCCTTGGGGTTGACCTTTTTTTGCTTCGATTAATGTATCATAAGCTTACAAAACAATTTTAAAGGAGAAATCTTATGAAAAAGACATTAACAGAAATAGTTTATATTTTGGACAGAAGCGGATCAATGAGCGGTCTTGAGGCTGATACAATCGGTGGATTCAATTCAATGATTGAAAAGCAAAAACAGACAGGAGAGAAAGCATATGTATCAACAGTATTGTTTGATGACAGAACCGAGGTTATTCATGACAGAGTGCCGATTGAAAAAGTGGATAAGATAACAAATAAAGAGTATTTTTGTAAGAGGATCGACAGCGCTTTTGGACGCAGTTGGTGGTGCAATCAAACATATAATCAATATTCATAAATATGCAAGAGAAGAAGACAGACCTGATAAGACCATATTTGTTATCACAACAGACGGAATGGAAAATGCAAGCATAAATTATAACTACGAGCAGGTTAAGAAGATGATTGAAAAAGAGCAGAAAGAGTATGGCTGGGAATTTATCTTCATAGGAGCAAATATAGATGCCTGTGCAGAAGCTGAGAGATTTGGAATACGAAAAGAAAGAGCCGTAAATTATATACATGATGATAGGGGCACAAAGCTTGTATATGAAGGAGTATCACAGGCTATGTGTGCTGCAATGGAAGCAGATTCCCCAATGGTTATGGAAGAGAGTTTATCCAATAGTAGATGGAAAAAAGAAATAGTTTTTGACTATCTGAAACGCAAGAAATAAAACATAGTAGAGGATTAAGATTGAAAATGAAAAGTAGAGGGTATCCATTCCCTTAATCGCATCGCAAACAAGCCATCTTTCGGTGGCTGCTTTAAAAATTGAATATTAAGAGTTAAGGCTATGCAGTTGCTGACTTGATTTTATAACCTTGATTCCTTTGCGATGATAATTGCCTGTTCTACAGTGATTTCCCGGTCAACAGGAGTCAAATAGGATTTTCGATAAAGTTCCGCATTATAGTTTTTCACCGTTCTTCAGCATATGATATAATGCAGTCAGAAGCATTCTTGCAATGGCAATGATTGCTTTCTTGTGACCGCGACGCTTTTTGAGACGGAGATAGCGGTTGCGAATTTCCGGATGCTTTTTGCTGGTAACAACAGCGTTGGCACATTGGACCAGCAGTGGTTTGATATAGCATCCGGCCTTGGAAACCCGGACAGATTTTTTCTTCCCTGCACTTTCATTGTTGGTTGGAGTAAGACCCGGCCCATGAGCATAGGTGTTTCGCCGAAGGAAAAAGCCTCCATATTGGTACCGATTTCGGAAATGATTCCGATGGCAGTAAAAGTCGCTACGGATACCGGAGCGGTTTGGAGAATGGCAAGTTCCCTGCTGATAGAGCGGCGAGCGCAAGAATGAGTTCTTCAAGCTCTGCTTTCCGGGATTCCAAGTTTTCATAATGAGATTTGATAACCTTAAGTTTGCCGGCTTGTTCCGGAGTGATATAACCGTCAATAGCGTCACGGAGTTGAGGAAGTTTCTTTTTCAAACTTTTGTAAACAAGGGGTTCAAGGTCAAAAGATGTATCTGCGGGATTTTCCAAAAGTTTATCCAGTATCGCCTGAGCAGATTTGCCGAAGGTGTCCGAAACAACGTTTCCCAACTGGATATTGGAAACCGTGAGACAGTTCTGCAAACGATTCTTTTTCGCTTGATTGAAAGCAGGTCAGTTTTGAAAACGGTAACGCATAAGGTCACGGAGCTGGCGGATGTCAGCGGGCGGCATAAAGCTACCGGCAACAAGATCATGCTTGAACAGGTCAGCAATCCATTTGGCATCTTTCTTGTCAGTTTTCTTTCCACGGATAGCCTTAACATATTTGGGATGAGCAAGGACAATCGAACAGTCATTTTCTAAGATGTTATAAACAGGAATCCAGTATTTACCGGTAGATTCCATACAGACATCCTTGCAATTCCGGTTGAGTAACCATTGTAACAAAAGTTTTCAGACCGCTCGTGTAGGTAGAAAAACCGGTGGTCTCTATATAGTGATACCTTTATCGTTTGTAGAAGCTGATACAGAGCAACTACAAAAGTCTTGTGGACATCAATACCACAACAGATTTTGTAGACGATTTTTAAAGACATAGGGACTCCTTTCAGAATCAGAAGATTCATTAGAGATTATAGGGAGAGACGGTATTGACTGAACGCCTAAGCCATAAACGAGATTGTTTATACAAAGATAAGATTACGTGCTCCACGACACACTTATTTGTGCTTGAAAAGGCGAACCACACATATAATTATGCGGTCATCCGGCAAGCTGGACAGCCCACTCACCTCCCGTGATTTGTAGTATACCGAGTTCCCTACAAGAGAATTATAAATAAAAAATAAGCTCAAGGAAACATTTTCATAACGTTTTGTGCCTTGAGCAAAGCGAAAGGAATGGAAATAATTATGCTAACATATACGATATTTGCCGGAGTAAACGGTGCAGGTAAGTCAACTTTGTATAGTACATTAATACAGGAAAATCATGATTTTGGAGTAAGAGTAAATTCAGATGAAATCGTAATATCCAATGGTGGAGATTGGAGAAATCAATCCGATCAGGCCAAGGCAATGAAGATGGCCGTAAAACTTATAAAAGACTGTATGAATAAAGGTGTTTCATTCAATCAGGAAACCACATTGACCGGAAGAAGTATGATAAATAATATACTGAAGGCAAAGAGGCTTTGGTTACAAGATAATTATGAACTATGTAGGGACTTAGTAGTCCGGAGTTAGCCATTCAAAGAGTTGCCCACAGAGTCAGTATGGGCGGACATGGTATTCTGGATGAGGATATAAAAAGAAGATATCATGTTTCATTGTCAAAACTTAAGGAATTAATGCCGCTTATAAAATGAATTATATATTTATGATAATTCCAATCATATGAATTTGGTGGCTAAGACGATTGCAGGATACCTTACATTGCTTGATACTGACTGCTTATGGTTGAATTCTTCTCACTTATTTGATAGATACACAAATGAATTCATGCTTATAATGGAAGATGTGCGATATGGTAACATAGATATGTGAAGGTATCGCACAGAAAGAAATTAAATATAAGAGAGGTATTATTTATATGAAGAAGATAGCAGGAATTATATTAACAGGAGTTTTACTCACAGTTGCAGGATGCTCAAACAATGCAAGTATGCAGGAGACTACAGCAAAGGAAACAGCTGTAAGCAGTGTAGCTGCAAGCGAAAAAGCCGGAGAAACTATGAAGGAAAGTGAGGAAGCTAAAAAAAGACAGCTATACACATATTGATCAGGAAACTGCAAAAGCAGATGATGGCAAATGAAGACGGCCATGTGATTGTTGATGTGAGAAGCAAGGATGAGTATGCAGCAGGTCATATTCGGGGCTATATGTATACCAAATGAGAGTATAACAAATACTCAGCCTACAGAGCTTCCTGACCTTGATCAGGTTATACTTGTATATTGCAGAAGCGGAAACCGTAGCAGACAGGCTTCACAAAAAGCTTTTATGACATGGGTTATACAAATGTATATGAATTTGGTGGTATCAATGACTGGACAGGAGAAACAGTAGCAGGTAATTAATAATAAGCCAAATTAGGATAAGTATAGAGTGAAACTTTTCATATAGAACTTTAAAAGACATTGATTAGAGGAGATATTATGAGTACAAGTACATTAATAAAGACAAACAGCGGTATTACACAGGTATCACTGGAAGCAAAGTTTTTCAGTAAAAGATGTATAAATATCAATGGAGAAATAACAGATGAGCTGGCTGTTGATTTTACTGACAAGATATTGGAACTCAATCTGGAGTCAAACGAGCCTATTACAGTGCTTATAAACAGTCCGGGAGGAGAAATAAACAGCGGTCTTTTGATGTATGATGCAATAGTAGGCTCTATAGCACCTGTAAGGATGATATGTAGGGGAAAAGCATACAGCATGGGTGCGGTGCTTTTGGCATGTGCAGGCAAAAGATATATGCTTCCAAACAGTGAACTTATGCTACATCAACCGATGCTTGGCGGAAGAGTATCAGGAAATGCTTCAAGTATCAAGAGTATTTCAGACAGCATGCTTGAAACCAAGAAGAAAATTAACAGTCTACTGGCAAAACATACAGAAAAGACCGAAGAAGAGATTGACAAAGCTACTGATTTTGATCATTATTTCTCACCTGATGAAGCAATTGCATTCAATCTATGTGATGAAATAATAGAGTTCTCAAAAGTTATTGATTTTGTAAAAGAAGCGGAGTGGTAATGAGAGATAAAAATGGTAAGCAGATACAATCACAAATTGACAGGGTGATTTTAGGTGAAGGCGAAGATTGTATATTTTCTACAGACAGTAATATAACCGGTATAAACAATAATATCTTGGTAGTCGGAGGCTCAGGTTCAGGTAAAACCCTTTCCATAACGGAGGCATTTCTTCTGGAATCATATAACAGAAATATCATTACTTCTGTAACAAAGAGAAGAATTGTAAATAAATATTTTTTTCATTATTGGAAGAAAGAGAATATAAGGTCTGGGATCTTGACTTCGTACATCCTGAAAATGGAAATATAGCTTATGATCCGCTTGATTTCATCAAAAGTTATCAGGATATAGTTTTTGTAGCCAAGAGCATTGTCACAGCAAATAAGAAAAGAGAAAACAGCAATGCGGATCCGTTCTGGGATGAGGCGGCTACTTCACTTTTTGCGGCATTTATATCCTATGTACTGATGAAAAAGGATGATCCGAGCTTTATAGATGTTCTTGAGATGATCGATAAGCTTAGCTTTGAGGATGATACAAGCGAGATAAAGACTAATTATGATTACGATTTTTTATCGTTAGAAATGGCAAATCCTTTTCAACTTTGCTACGGTTAACTGGAAATCTTTTTAGGAGATTACCTATAAAAACCGCAAGTTGTGTTTTCGGTACATTGAATACTGCCATAGGATATGTCTTTACACCTGAGCTTAGAAGAATGTTCAAGATGGAAAAATAAGATAAGCTTTGAAAAGCTGGCAACGGAGAATCGAGCATTGTTTGTGACTACCAGTCCGGTAAATCAAGCTAAAACAGTTTTATAAAATATGTTTTATGCACATATATTTAAAGAACTGTTTGAAATTGGAGAAAGACAGGCCGAAGGTGTATTGCCAAGACCTATTCATTTTCTTGCTGATGACTTTTGCAACCGGATGTCCGTACCTCTATTTGACCAGTATATTTCAATATTCAGGGAAAAGGGTATCTCAGTTACACTTTTGATACAGTCAGAGTCACAATTGTCCTCACTTTATGGAGATGACAGTGCTACAACTATTATTAATAACTGTGATACATATGTCTATATGGGTTCAAATGATTTGGATACTGCAAGAAATATCGGAATGAGGGCAGGAATAATGACAGAGGATTGTCTGAATATGAAACTGGGAAATCAGATTATATTCAGAAGAGGCTCAAAAACCTAAGTTTTCAAAAAGATATAATATCATGGAAAATGAACTGTATAAAAAGCTTACAAATAATATGAAAGAGCCGAAGGTATTTGAAGGATTTACTCAAGAAAGAAGCTTATTTATAGAAGAACTTAAAAACAGTGTAAAGCTAAATGAAACAGATCTATATGAAGACGATCAATATGAAACAGACGAGTTTGAACCGAAGTCATTTAAAATAAAGCCCATAGCTGAGATGGTAGAACTATATGGGGGAGCGGAAAATGGAAAGGATAAAATTTTCTATGACTTTTTTGAATTCAGGGATGACTTTTCTGAAGACGAGGATGACTTTCCTGAAGACGATGATGACTCTCCCGACTTTTTCTAGGCATTAAAGACAAAATTTAAAATACAGGGTGATCAGGGAGAGTATTGATGAAAATAGGTGGTAATTTGATGAGAAAAATTTGTTTTACAAGAGATTTGGAGTTTATATATGAAGATTAAGAAAACCGGATATTTGCTTATTTTTATATGTGCCGCCATTCTTAGTATATACAGTTTTTCTTTATTGGCTGAAAAGACTTATATATTATTTGATATCGGTGAGATGGAAACAAAAGATGCTTTTATTTTTGAACATATACTGCTGGTTGTTATATTTTTATCTGATATTAAGATTGGTGAAAAACAATTATATAAGACTTATAGGTATAGGATTTTTTTAGCCTGATATATATGATTTTACATCAAGCTGCCACCGCCTTTATAGTAGATTGTATCTTCCTTTTGGTGATCATTTGGCTTGGTGAAATAATACTTGTAAAGGTGAGAAAAAAAGCTGTGTGGAGGATAGCATTATAGTTCGCTATTTAAACAGCTTCAGCGCAGGAAGCCTTACATATATTATTTTTTTATATGTGTTCTTTCAGCACTTCATCTTGCCTCAAAAAGGAGTGAGATATTTTTACCCTCGGACTTGCAATAGTTGTTTTAGCCGTATATATTTTTGATGAGGTTTTTCAAAATAATAGTACCGGTAGTAAAGAATAATACAGATCTGATTTTGAAAATAAAAATTTTTTCTGTATCGGTTCTGCAATATCACTTTCAACAATTCTGTTACAAATTGGAAGAATCAATATTACATTGGACTATGATTCTTTAAGGTACGGACTTAGAAGCTTGTCGGTACTTATCGGAAATACCGGAATATATGACAATCTGGGAACTGTAAACGATGTATATGTCTATCCGAAAGGACTTGAGATACTTACACTTGCACTTAATACAAAAAGAAAAGCTTCGGATTTGTACTGAGTTTTTCTTATATATGTGCAATAATGGTACTTTTTACAGTATTTGAAATAGTAAAAAGTCTGCAGTGAAAAAGACTGATAAGTCATGGCTTGCAGTAGTACTGGTATCAGTGACACCTGCAATTATGAACATGGGACTATCGGCAAAGACTGATATGATTACATTATTAATGCAGCTGATATCAATACTGAATATGTGCCTGTATGTGAAAAAAAGACATAGTTACTATATTACATTTGCATTGATAGCCCTGCTTGCAAGTATTATATATAAGCCTACGAGTTTATTGTTCAGCTTCGGTATAGGCATTGCAAATATTATTTACCTTGTTACAGACCTTATAAAGAATAAAAAAATAAAATCAAAAATTTATTCGAATTTGCCTACCTGTTAATTATTCCGATAGCTGCAATAGTACTTGTATATGCAAGAACATATATACTTACGGACATATTATTACTTCGGTATATTCTTCTATATGGTATAAGCTTGGAATAGAGACAAAATATCCTTATACTATCGGAGATTATAGAAGTGCCGGTATGAATATGTCATCAGGTGAGAGCGTGGATATATTTTACAGACTATTCCAGCTTTTTATATCACCGACAAATGAGACACATATTTATATAGCTTCACCTACTGTATTAATAACTGTATTATTTATAATTTTGGCTGTATTTACTTTTAGATACTGCATTAAAAATAAGGGTAATAAATATATATTTACATATATAATGATTATTCTCGGAGTAGATGCTGCGGTCAGTCTGATCAGCTTATTTATATTAAATCAGGTAGACGGCAATTATTTCATATTGCTGTTTGCTTTGGTGATAATTGCGGTTTGTTTTTTAGTTAAAGAAACAAAGAGTTTATTCTATTCATTGATACCATGTATAGCATTTTCACTTCTTATAACGGGTGTTACAAATTGGGCAGGTATCAGAGGGCTTACTGAAAACCCGAAGTATATGAGAGAACTTGGAATCTATAATCATCATGACAGATATATCGACAAAGAAGTGCTTGGAAACACAGACAGCAACTTTGTAGATGTATATATGGATTTGATGAAATTGGGCAATCCAAGAACACTATTATTGTCAGAGGACAACTTACTTAAAATATTAAGTGCGGATATAAGGACTTATACGGATATTACAGGAAGCGGAGGTAATTCGGCGGTTGTAAGAACACTTGATAATTTTAAGGATTATCTGCATTATGCGGATATAAAATATATCTGTGTTGAAGATGAGTATCTGGAAGGCAGAGAAAGAGCTGCGGATGTTGTAAGATATTTGTTGGAGGATGGAAGTACTACAGTTTATAAAGATTATGGAGATGTAATACTTTATAAAGTGATGATAAATTAAAAAAATGTGCAAGTTTTGGGGCTTGCACACTTTTTTTACCAAATACCAAGTATATGTTGCATTATAAGGGTTACTGCGGTAATTCCTATCCAACATATGCCGCCAAGTATAATAGGCTTGCCGCCTGATTTGATAAGCTTAATAAGATTACTGTTCAGCCCGATTGCAGCCATTGCCATGATGATACAGAACTTACTGAAATCCTTTAAGGGAGCAAATGAATGTGAAGGCACACCTGCACTTAAAAGCAACAGTAGTGATAACGGATGCGATAATAAAAAAATATTATAAACATCGGAAATGACCTTTTAAGGCTGAAACTGTTCTGATTATCATTTGACTTTTTTGCATTGATTATTGCAAGCACCAAAGTAATGGGGATGATTGCCAGAGTTCTGGTAAGCTTTACCGTAACAGCCTTATCAAGCGTCTGAGTGCCCAGATTCCACATACTGTCCCAAGTGGAAGCGGCAGCGGTAACGGATGAAGTGTCATTTACTGCAGTTCCTGAAAATACTCCAAAAAGCCTCTCGCTTAGAGTATCAAAGCCAATCATTTTTCCAAAAAACGGGAAAGAGCAATGCAGCCAATACATTGAAAAAAAGAAAATAACGGATATTGCCTGTGCCACCTCATCATCATCGGCATTTATTACAGGTGCTGTTGCCGCTATGGCGGAACCTCCGCATATGGAAGAACCTACCCCAACAAGAGTTGAGATATTGCCGGGTATTTTCATCAACTTATGTAAAATAAAAGGCAATTATAAGTGCAGTGGATATCGTTAATATTATGATAGGGAGTGACTGCCTGCCTGTTTGAAGCACAACGCTTAGATTAAGGCCGAATCCCAGAAAAACTACAGCCGCCTGCAAAACATATTTTTGAAGTGAACTTTATTCCGCTACCTGCCATGCCCTTATCATTCCAAACAAGAGTAATGATCATACCTGCAATAATCGCAATCACCGGACCTCCGATTATAGGAAATCTCTTCCCCAGAAACCAAGCCGGCAAGGCAATGAGAAAAGCATATAAGCATACCTAAAAAGTTTTTTTGATAAGAAAGATTTTACTGAATTCATCTTAATGTCCTTTCTGAATTTTTACAGTATGATTATAGCACAATGAGGGGAAATGTGGGAGAAAAATTTTTGGCTGGAATTTTTCTTCAAGAAATGTATTGCAAAAACAATATTTTGAAATTTAAAATTTTTAAAGATTAAAAGGAGCTATTATGTTTAAAGTTTTACTACAACTGGATGAAGAACGTATAAAAAGATAAAAGAGTTTGATTTAAATGATATCTATAAAGAGATAGATGCTCTCTATCGTAAAGCCGGATGTTATCTACTTGAAAATGATGGAAATAAGTATATCTATACTATTGATAATACAGAGGAAGCACCGGCAAGACTTGGTGTACCGAGTCTTGATATAAAGGAAATTGCCTTGGTTTAAATATATGGATAAATTTTTTTCTTGTACATAATGAATACTCTAAAGATGAATGGGTATATGAAGATATGATACCCTGACTGGGAAGAACAGCTTGAAGACGAAGAAGATGATGAAGAAAGCTAGAAAAATTTTTCGGAGTGGAATATAACAATAGATAATATACTTAGTGCTGTTGTTAAATTTCAGGAGGTATATATGTATTTTGCAAACAAAAAGGAGAATGAATGTACAAAAGTATTATTACAACTTGATGAAGATAGTATAAAACAAGATAAGAACTATAATATAAAAAGATATTTATACTGAGATAGATAATCTATATAAAAAGCCGAATGTTATCTTCTAAATAAAAACTAATGATAAATATATCTATACCATTGATAATTTTTGAAGAAGCCCGGCAAGACTGGGTGTTCCGAGTCTTGATATAAGAGAGTTACCATGGTTTAAGTATATGAAAGAATTTTGGCTTATACATGAATCATCTTATAACTCCAATATGCTAATATATGAAGATATGATAAATGTCGGTGAATATAAAGAGGTGCCTATAAAGGATGAAAACTAATAGGCAGGTGTAAGAGAATTGTATATAGGTGTCTTTGTCGTTAGATAAGGCACCTTTTTCTTATAAGTAAATACAGTACGTGTATTGGTAATAAACTTATAGAGAATAGCATAATCAGTAAGAAGCATAAAGGTTATTAAAAACCTTAAAACCAGGCTTGACTTTAGTATTTTTAGGTTTATTATAACCTTATAAAATAAAGGTTATTAAAAAAACCCTAGAAGGAGTGGCATGGATATATCATATCTTAGAGCTTGGAAAAGATTGATACATCAGATATTTCAGATGCTATAAGCAGTGAGCTTCGTATAATATCAGGTGATAATAAATCAAAATATTCAATCATACTAGCATATTTATTGTACAGGGCAGCTAAGGACAAAATTAAAAACCTTGACAGTATAGAATTACTTGAGGATATCTGTGATGTAGATGACAGCATAAAAAGTGAGTTAATTTATTATTTTCCTGAGATATCGCCTATATTAGATAGATTAAAGGTATATGGATTTGATGCAGAGAATCTCCTTGCATATCTGTTATTTAATAATGACTTAGAAGATGTTTTTCCAAGAGTCATCCACGCCAAGAGGAATATTAAAGCTGGTTGCTAAGATATTGGATGTACAGGAAAATGATAGTGTATTGGAGCTTTGCTCAGGCAAGGGTAATTTTTTTGTTGAGCTGGCATTGTTAAGAGAAAATCTAAAATATACCGGCATAGAGTATAATATGGCGGTTAACTTTATTGCAAATATAAGGTCATCACTATTGGACAGGGGATATATCTTTAGTTTTAAATGATGCTATGACATACAAAGCAGAAGAGAAGGTAGATAAGCTTTTTGCAAATTATCCTTTTTATGATCTCTATTCCTGATATTGAAGATATTGTAAAAAGATTTTGTGGATTTTTCCGTATAATATAAAGAGAGTTTCTTCAGACTGGATATTTAACTTGAAATTAGTTGAGCAGATGAAATTGGATGGAAGGGCTGTAGCAATTATGACAAATGGAACAACATGGAATTCTACAGACAGAAAAATAAGGGAATACTTTGTTGAAAACGGTCTTATAGAAGCAACTGTTTTATTACCTGCAAAACTATTTCCGGAACATCAATTGCAACAACTCTTGTAATTTTTTTAGCTATGGCAACACCAATATTAAGATGATTGATGCGGTAAGAATTTTTACAAAAGATGGAAGAAGAACTATATTATCGGACAATGACATATCAGATATTATGGAGTTATTACAAAAAGAACAGTAATAACTCTATAACAATAAGCATAAATGAGATTGCCAAAAATGATTACATTATTAATGCAAGTAGATATTTAGAGAAAGCGCCGGAAATTAAAGACGGAGTGGAGCTTACGAGTATTGTAAAAGAGTATAACAAGGGGAGCACAGGTAAAAGCATCATATTTAGATGAAAATAGAGCAGGTGAACCCACACCTTATAGATATATAATGATTTCAAATATCAGTGATGGAGATATTTCCTTTACAAATAATCAGTACTTAAAAGGATATACAGGCTAATGTAAAAAAAGTTTTGTATAAGAAATAATTCAATCGTTTTTGACTAAAACAGGATCACGGACTTTTAAATCAGCAGTTGTACAGGTAGCAGAAGGTATGGAAATATTGGCAAACGGAAATATGTTTATTATTGAAATAGATGAGAAAAAGGCTAATCCATATTATTTACAAGCACTTTTTGACAGTGAGCTTGGAAGAGCCTTATTTAAAAAGTATATATGTAGGCAGCGTAATCCCAACAATTTCTTTAGAAAAAAACTGAGAAAGCTTGAGATTCCTTTGCCTTCGCTAGAGGAACAGAATATAATAGGAGAGAAATATAAAGAGGAACTTGAGAGGATGGCTGACTTAAAAAGAAAAAGTTTTCGACTTCAAGAGAAAAACTGAAGCGAATTTACAATATAAAAACAATATGTAATAAAATAAAAATTATTTTTTAAAGAAAGTGGAAATGGAGATTATGACAGGCGAATTAAAAAAATAAAATTGACGGATTGTGGGAGATATTTTTGGACAGGAGGAATTACCAATCCTCTAGAGGTTGTAGAACAGATGACATATTTTGATGTTCATCAAAAGATATAGACAGTGCCGATAATATAAGAGCAAAAAGAGGCATCTATGCTTGGATTACCTTTTAAGAGTATCTTTGACGGCGAGGTGGTGATAGGGGATAGAAAAGTAGAAGGAGAACAGCTTAAGTGGTCTGTTTTTCACGATTTTCCTGCACAAAGAATGTACAGCATAATGCAAGAATGGGTATTTCCTTTTATAAAAAATCTTCACGGTGATAAGAATAGCGCCTACAGTAAGTATATGGGAGATGCCATATTTAAAAGTAAGTACACCTCTAATGCTTTCAAAGATAGTGGATGCCATGGATGAGATATATGCCATGATGGATAAGATACAGAGTACGGATGTAAGAGGAGATGTATATGAGTACCTCCTCTCAAAAATTGCACAGTCAGGTGTAAACGGTCAGTTTAGAACACCAAGGCATATCATAAGGATGATGGTAGAAATGATGGATCCGCAGCCAAATGAGACTATATGTGATCCCGCATGCGGTACATCCGGATTTCTTGTAATGAGTGGTGAGTACTTAAAGGAAAAATATAAAAAAGAAGTACTTATGGATAAAAAGAATAAAGAACATTTCATGAATAACATGTTCTACGGATTTGATATGGACAGAACTATGCTTCGTATAGGTGCTATGAATATGATGACGCATGGTATAGAAAAATCCTTGTATAGAGTATAGAGACAGTTTATCCGATCAAAACCCTGATAAGGATATGTACTCCCTTATACTTGCAAACCCACCATTTAAGGGTAGTCTTGATGCTGATATAGTATCTACAGATATTCTAAAAATATGTAAGACTAAAAAAACAGAACTTTTATTCCTTGCACTTTTTACACGAATGCTAAAGATAGGTGGAAGATGTGCCTGTATAGTACCTGATGGGTGTGCTTTTCGGATCTTCAAATGCTCATAAGGCTATAAGAAAAGAATTGATAGAAAATCAAAAGCTGGAAGCAGTAATATCGATGCCTTCAGGAGTTTTTAAACCGTATGCGGGAGTATCCACAGGTATACTTATCTTCACAAAAAAACAGGTCATGGAGGAACTGATAATGTCTGGTTCTATGATATGACAGCAGATGGAAAGAGCCTAGATGATAAGCGGTCACCTATAGAAGAGAATGATGTTCCTGATATCATAGCCAGATTCAAAAACCTTGATGGTGAAAAAGACAGAAAGCGAACAGATAAGTCCTTTATGGTACCTAAGAGTGAAATCATAGAAAAAGATTATGATTTATCCATCAACAAATATAAGGAAGTGGAGTATATACCTGTAGAATATCCGCCAACATCTGAGATCTTGGATGAAATAGAGCGATTAAATGAGCAGATAATGGAAGAGACCAGAGTCTTGAGAGAATTATTGAAAGGACCTCAAATTGAGGTTTGGTGAAGGCATAATAATGGAATTTATATTATTAGAAGATTGCTGCGAAATCCTAGATTCTTTTGAGAATACCTATAACTGCATCAGATAGAGAAAAGGGAGTATATCCATATTATGGAGCTAATGGAATACAAGACTATGTTTCAAGTTACATATTTGATGATGATCTTGTACTTTTAGCTGAAGATGGTGGTAGTTTTGGCTCAAAGACAAAAACCTATAGCTATACAGGGTATCAGGTAAATGCTGGGTAAATAATCATGCACATGTCCTGAAACCAAAAAGAAGGGATAGATGTAGATTTCTTGTGCTATTCTTTTGATGTTTTTATAATACGAAAAGGATTGGTTAATGGAGCGACAAGACAGAAATTAACTCAATCTGCAATGAGAAAAATGAAAATACCTACAGTTGAATATAGATACACAAAGAGCTATTGTAAAAGAAATAAAACTCAGTAATTTCAATAATTGATATTAGAGAAAAACAATTGGAAAAATTAGGCTTGCTAGTAAGAGCCCGATTTGTCGAGTGCTTTAGAGAAATAGAAGAGATATGTAATGTGGATTATTACATTAAAGAACTAATTGCTGGTAAAAGTCTTGCAGGTGAAGTGGAATGTAAGAATAAGGTTTTAAAGACTGGAGCAGTTTCATTTGATTACTTTGATAAGAATCAGACGAAAAATTTACCATTAGATTATGAACCAAAGAAAGAACATCTTGTGTGTAGAGGCGATATTATAATTAGTCGTATGAATACGGCGGAACTAACAGGTGCTACTGCATATGTTTGGGATATATCTGAAAACGTATATATTCCAGATAGACTTTGGAAAGCTGTTATAAGAGAGGAGTTAATCCGATATTTGTATGGAATATGTTAATTCAAACTTCTACAAAAGAGCAGATTTTTAAAGAAGTGTTCAGGAACTAGTGGTAGTATGAAAAAAATATCTAAAGCAGGGAATGTTAGGTATAAAAAGTTAAGAAGGTTGATAATGTTCTCCAAAATAAATTTGGTACATTTGTGGAAGGGGTATACAAATCAAAAGTTGAGGTGCAAAGGACAATTGACGAAGCACAGTTATTATTTGATAGTCTTATGCAAAAAGTACTTTTGGGTAGAAAATAAATAATAAAAACTAGGATAAATGTATGAAAAAGCTATATATTTGAGTATAAACAAATCGGGATATGTAATAAAGTATTAGTTGGTGTAGGATGATGGTATATAAGGGAGTATACTATCATGGAAGAAAAAATTGTAATCATACTAAATGAGATGTCAGAGTATTTATCTATTTTCGCAGATGAAAAAGCTTCAGGAGGTTATCTTGAAAGCTTTTTTTCTAATAGTGGAGCTAGTAAGCTAGGAAATATCAAATGAAGACTTTTTAAAACTCTTTTTAGATGCAAAAAGAAGGTTGAAGGATGTTCTGAAAGGACAATACAATATTATAAGGTAACTATAGAACATTTGCTAAAGAATAAGGAAACACCGGTAAGAAGAGTAACTACCGAGGAGATGAGGGAATATCTTTCAGACTATCAAAAGATAAATAATTGCAGCAATACTACTATTGACAATATAAGACGAAATATTTCCAGCTTCTTTTCGTGGCTTGAAGAGGAGGACTATATTCTAAAAAGTCCTATGAAGCGTATACATAAGATAAAGACCAAAACTGTGGTGAAGAGTGTTATTTCCGACGAGAGCATAGAAAGACTGAGAGATAATTGTTCATCAAAAAGGGATAGGGCGATAATCGACTTATTGTATTCTACCGGAATAAGAGTAGGAGAGCTTGTTAATTTAAATATTAGTGACATAGACTTAGAAGGACGTGAGTGCGTAGTATATGGCAAGGGAAATAAAGAGAGAAAGGTATACTTTGATGCTAAGGCAAAAGGTACACCTTATTGATTATATTGAAAGTAGAGATGATGATAATGAGGTCTCTTTGTAACTTTGGATGCGCCACATGATAGGTTAAAAATAAGTGGAGTAGAGATTCGACTAAGACAACTGGCAGAAAGCTGAATCTTGAAAAAAATCCATCCACATAAGTTCCGTAGAAGTATGGCAACCAGAGCAATAGATAAGGGCATGCCAATCGAGCAAGTGCAAAAAGATACTAGGACACTCTCAAATAGATACTACAATGCAATACGCCATGGTAAACCAAAACAATGTAAAAAATTCTCATCAAAGATATATTGCTTGATTTTTTTAACAACTTGAGGTTTGTAGGGAAAAAATTGGAGTTTAAAACATTAGGTGAAATATGTGATATTGTTTCAGGAGGGACACCACTCAAGATCAAGAATGGAATTTTGGAATAATGGGGACATTCCTTGGATAAAGATTGGAAATTTAAATGGTAAGTACGTTGAAAAAGCAGATGAGTATATCACAAAAGTAGGACTAGAGAACTCAGCAGCAAAAGTGTTGCCCAAGGGAACTATACTGTATACAATTTTTGCTACACTAGGTGAAACAGCTATACTTTCAATTGATGCATGTACTAATCAAGCAATTGCTGGAATATGCATAAAAGATAATTTACAAGTATCTACTGATTACATGTATTATTTTTTAAAAATCTAAAAGAAATTTGTAAAAATAATATAGGAAGGGTGTAGCTCAGAATAATATTAATATGTCAATACTTAAGGCATTTAAAGTTCCTCTACCAGAGTATAGTGCACAAAGTGAAATAGTTGATATACTTGATAAAACTGTAAATATTATAAATATGAGACGAGTAGAATTGAGAGAATCTTGATAGACTAGTAAAAGCCCGATTTGTAGAGATGTTTGTTGATACAAATGATAAATATGAAAAATCGCCTCTTAGCAATAGTGTTGAGGAGATGTTTATAGGACCATTTGGAAGTTCATTAAAAAAATGAGATGTTTGTTGATAAAGAAGAAGCATTCTGCATGGTATATGAGCAGAAACATGCAATTAAAAACAGTAGATTTACCAGCTAGATATGTTGACAGGGAAAAGTTTAATGAATTAAAAAGATTTACAGTTATGGGTGGTGACATAATTCGTATCGTGCAGAGGAACTATAGGGTGAAATTTATTCTTTACCAGAGAATTCTCCTATTGGAATAATGCATCCATCAATTATGAAGATAAGATTAAAAACCAGAAAAATATTGTAATGTATTTTTGAATTAATGTTAAGTAAATTTATGAAAGACAATATTGAGAAAAATAATGGAAGTGGAATTAAAAATGGCTATTACAGCAAGAGACTTAGGGGAAAGAGGCATTTATTCTACCGCCTTTAAAGAGACAAATGCAGTTTTGAAGAATTTGTTAGCCATGTCAACAAATCAAAATTTCCAAATCTCCACCACCACAAATCCATATATACAAAACTTCAACTTTGCTGTAAAATGGTCATAGTTAACGATTTTCTTAATACAAAGAGGTTTTGAATAAATAAAACTTTAAGAATATTCTCGGCAAGGTGAGATATTCATTATTTAATACTACTTACTAAAAACTATGGGGAGGTTTGCCATGGGCAACTTTGACTATTTGAAAGAGGAAAAAGGTTTGACACTTTTTTCAAATGTTGCTATTGCGGCAGAAAAAGTTTTATATATAGATCCGGGACTATGTGTGATGAATTGCCGTGAGCGATGGAGTTTGCAATCAAGTGGATGTATTCGGTCGATGCATCACTGACTAAAGCCATATCAGGAGAATCTTATAAGCTTGATGAATACGGAAGAATTCAAAGATATTATTGATGAAGACCTGTTCAAGCGTATGGATTTTTATACGAAAGATAGGTAATGAAGGTACTCACAATGCAAGGAAAATAACAGAGGAACAGGCAATGCTTTGTCTTGAAAATCTGCATATATTCTTTGACTTTGTGAGCTATTGTTATGCGGATAATTATACTGAACAAAGCTTTGACAGATCACTTTTGACAAAAAGAAGTGGAGCCACCAAAAGACACCTGTGATTTCAAATATAGATTTAGATAAGCTGATAGCAGAAAATGCATCACTTAGGGCTTCACTTACAGAGCAGAGAGAAGAAAAGATTCAAAGCTATGTTGCAAAACCGCTGGAGCTTTCAGAATATTCAACAAGAAAAATATACATTGATGCTATGCTTGCAGATGCAGGATGGAAGAAGGCAGTGACTGGTTAAATGAAGTAAAATTAAAAGGGCTGCCTACAAAATCAGGTGAAGGTTTTGCAGACTATGTACTTTATGATGATGCCCATAGACCGCTTGCTGTAGTAGAGGCTAAGCGTACATGTGTGGATGTTGTAGCCGGAAGAAAACAGGCAAGTGACTATGCAGATGTCATTGAGAAAGAGACCGGGAGACGACCTTGTATTTTCCTTACGAATGGATTTGAGACCAGAATAATAGATGGTGAATATCCGGAAAGAAAGGTAGCAAGCATATATTCAAAAGAAGATTTGGAAAAAGATGTTCAACTTAAGGAAAAATGAGAACATCTCTTGAGAATGTTGTTATAGATAAGAATATTGCAGGTAGATATTATCAGGAGGCGGCAATTAAGGCAGTATGCAATGCTTTTGACAGAAAGCATCGTAGAAAGGCATTGCTGGTTATGGCAACAGGTTCAGGAAAGACAAGAACTGTAATAGAGTTATGTCATGTACTTCTTGATGCCGGATGGATCAAAAATATCTTATTCCTTGCGGACAGAACAACTTTGGTACGCCAGGCAAAAAGAGCGTTTCAAACTAATTATCCAAATCTTTCACTAACTAATCTTTGTGAAGACAAGGAAAATTATAATGCTCATTGCGTTTTTTCTACATATCAGACCATGATGAATTGTATAGATTCTGTTAGGGATGATGATAGAAAATTATTTACATGCGGACATTTTGATCTTGTAATATGTGACGAAGCACACAGGTCTATTTATAATAAATACAAGAATATCTTCACATACTTTGATGCTCCGCTTGTAGGACTTACGGCTACCCCTAAGAATGACATTGACAAGAATACTTATGAAAGATTTGATCTGGAGCAGGGTGTACCGACATATGGATATGAACTTGCAGAGGCTGTAAAAGACGGATATCTTGTGGACTTTTTATCTGTTGAGACGAAACTTAAGTTTATTGAGGATGGAATTGTATACGCAGATCTTTCTGATGAAGACAAAGTAATATATGAAAATACTTTTGAGATGGAAGATGGTAGCTTGCCTGCGGCAATAAATTCATCTGCACTTAATGATTGGATATTTAATACAGATACCATTCGTCAAGCTCTTGATACATTTATGGAAAATGGAATAAGAATAGACTATGGACAGAAGATTGGAAAGAGCATTATCTTTGCAAAAAAACCATGCTCATGCTGAGAAAATTCTGGAGATTTTTAATAAAGAGTATCCGCATTTAATAGACCATGCTCAGGTTATTGATAATAGGATCAAGAATGCACAGAGTATTATTGACAAATTTTTCAGATGCAAATAAACTTCCTCAGATAGCTATTTCTGTTGATATGCTTGATACCGGTATTGATGTGCGGAGGTTGTAAACCTTGTATTTTTTTCAAAAAGTAATGAGTTATGCAAAGTTTTTGGCAGATGATAGGGCGTGGAACAAGACTGTGCCGGGGCTTATTGACGGTGTAGATAAGTCTAAATTTTATATTTTCGATTTTTGTGGGAACTTTTGATTTCTTTAGAATAAATAAGGGCAAAGCTGCTGCAAATGATACTTCTATACAAAGTGCTATCTTTAGTTTGAAGTTTGAAATAGCTTATAGATTGCAGGGTATAGACTATCAGAGTGATGAGTTGATAGCATTTAGGAAAAGACTTGTAGAGGAGATGGTAGGAAAGGTAGCTGAACTGCCAAGAGATAATTTTGCTGTAAGACAGCACTTGAAATATGTTGAATTGTATTCTTCGGAAGAAGGCTATAAAGCTCTTACATTTGAAGATACTGTACTGATAAGGGAAGAACTCGCACCACTTATTTTTACCTGAAGATGATGAAATCAGTGCAGTTCGTTTCGATGCGCTAATGTATGGAATAGAACTTGCATGCCTTGCAGGTAAATCATATAAGAGATTCGTTACTGATTTAAAGAGAAATGTGAAAAAACTCGCAAAAATTGCAAACATTACAGAGATAAATGAGCAATCAGATCTTATAGGAGATATTTTATATACTGATTACATAGTTGACTGTGGAGTAAATGAGTTTGAGAGAATCAGAGAAAAGCTGCGTGGACTTATGAAATATATTCCCAAGGGAGGTGTTATATATGAGACCAACTTTACAGATGATATTATTTCTATAGAATGGAATGACTCAGATCTTGAAAGCGATTCACTCAAAAACTATCGTGCAAAGGCTGAATATTATATCAGAGAGCACCAAGATAATGAGGCTATAAAAAAGCTGAAATCAAATATACCTTTAAGTAAAGAGGATATAAAAGAACTTGAAAATGTGCTTTGGTCGGAGCTTGGAACTAAAGAGGAATATGAACATGAATATGGTCAAAAACCGCTTGGAGAACTTGTTCGTGAAAATAGTCGGTCTTGATATGAATGCGGCAAAGGAAGCATTTTCAGAGTACCTTGAGAACAGCAATCTTGACAGCAGACAGATTTACTTTTGTAAACCAGATAGTGGAGTATATAGTTCACAATGGAATGATGAAGGATCTATCTGTATTACAAGATGCCCCATTTACAGATCAGGGAAGCATAGTTGAAATATTTACAGACCTGGGTGTATGGGAAAATATTAGAGGTATTATTGATAGTATTAATGAGAATGCGGCTGCATAGTTATGGTACTTGTCTTATTTTTAATAACTTGGGTGTTGTAAAAACAGAATCATATGCTACAATTTAGGCAAGTAAATGTTAGCCGTTTCTCATAGGACAGGATATAAAATTATGAGGTGTAATTTAGCCACTTGCCGATGGTGTGGGATATAAGTAATTCGGTGCGTAAATGTAGCCACTTACTATATGGGTGGGGTATAAATAATATAGTGCGTAAATCCCTCTAATCGAAATGATAGAGGATTTTTGGAGGATTTGTATGGAGGTAAAACAAGGATATTCTTATCATATAAAGGATCTTTTCTTTTCTGATGTGTCAGATTCCTCTCTAATGGGCAACAAGGAAAATGGAAATTATAGACCGCATTACTATGCAATTGAGGATTCAAAGAATAAAGATATTTTTTGGATGATACCGATTAGCTCAAAAGTAGAAAAATACAAAAAGATAGTTGCTTATAAAATAAAGAGAAACGGCAAGTATAGCACGATTGTAATTGGGACATTCGCTGGAGAAGAAAATGCGTTTTTGATACAAAATGCCTTTCCGGTTAAAGCGGTTTATTTTGATCATGTGCATACGATTCAAGGGAATCCGATTACGGTACACAAAAAATTGGATAAAGAACTTCGGACAAAGCTGAAGGAAGTCATCGCTATGAAGAAAAGAGGAATCAATCTGTTTTTTACAGATGTAGATATGATTTTAGAGCTTATGAACAGGTTGAAATAGGAGTAAATTTTAGAACTTGATTGCTATGCTAAGTTTCAAGGTGCAAAAATTTCACCATGAATACGTGTAAAGCAAGAGTGATCAAAAATCTTGACCTTAAAAAGAAATTTCTGAAAGAAAAATGTATCCAATACTTGACAAAAGAGTGTAATGATTGTAAAAGTGCATTTCATATATCTAGAATAAAAGTATTTCCAAACATGAAGAGTAGTTTGATTCCGGAAGGACTAACTTTTTTATAAGTTTTTTTGCCAACAAACTTATATTTATTAATGTACATTGGCATCAGAGAGACATTGCGATTGGCTGATATATGGTAAAATCAAACTGAAGATATGATAAATAAATCAAAGAGGTAAAAAATTTTTGAGAGTAATTGTTTGTGGAGGCAGAAATTTTTCAGGACAGGGAGTTCTGTTTTGAAAAGCTTGATGAGATTATTGGACAACTTGATAATGTTGAGATAGTATCCGGTCATGCAAAAAGGAGCAGACACATTCGGTGAAGAGTATGCCTTGAAAAACTCTCTGAAAGTGTCTGTGTTTAAAACCTGATTGGAAAAAATATGGTAGAGGTGCAGGACCGGTAAGAAATAAGGAGATGTATAAGTATGCCTTAGAAGATGAGCCTATGGTTATTGCATTTTTGGGATGGTGAGAGTAAGGGTACAAAAAAGTATGATAGATATTGCATCAAAAAGATGGTGCAAAAAGTTCATGTGGTAGAGATTTAAAAATTGTTTTGTATTCTGTATTGTGCTAATATATCAGAAAATAAATTTTTATAAAGAATAATTATACTCGTATGAAAATTTAAATATAGAGTATATGGGAGATATTTATGTACAAAATATTTGTATACGGAACTTTGAAATCTGAATACCTGCAAAATAAGCTCTTAGGGCATACTTTGGATTCATATGAAGCAAGGCTTGAGGGATATTCTATAAACACAGGTGAGAAGTATTTCAATGTGGTTCCTAATGCAGGAGGATGTGTTAAGGAAGAGTTTTTACTTGTAGACAAAAAGACATGCTGTATATAGACCAATGGGAAGTTATTCCGATGTATATGAAAGCGGAAGTAGAGGTACACTCTAAGTATGGTCATGAGAGAGTCTATATTTATATAAAAAAGGATAAGGAAGAAAAGATCAATCTGCAGGATAATGTTGAGAACATGTGCAACAATGAGGATCTGGAAGGTACTATAGATGAGTTTGCCGATGCCAGAGATATGGAGTTTCCGGTATGTGATATTTATCTAAATTATTCGATGAGATATTAAAGCATGTGATTTCAGTAAGATTGAAAAAGCAGGATATATTCACTGAAAAAGTTAAAGACATAATTAAGTATAAAGAGTTTTTCATTTCTGGGATATGAGTACTTGACCTATCAAAGTGGGGAAAAAAACAGATAGGGGTGAGAGTATCACTTTATTGCATAAGTGATAATAAAAATGCCACATTGAGTGTTATGTTGCCGGTTTCGACATGCAATCCGACAAAGTTCTGGGAGAATGCTTTTACAGGAGAGTTGGAAATAGAAGGAAGAAACTTTTGCAGATTATATTTATTCAAAAATATAATCTAAAAAGTCTTGGATGTACCGAAGTTTATAATATATTCATCGAATGAAATTGATGAGTCAAAAAGGCTTGAAGTTTTCTCGGTCGAAAAGGCCACTAATATAGAGTTTGATATTAGTAAAGCGGCAAATACAGATATATCAAAAGACAAAAGATATGCAAATCTATGAATCAGAGAATGTAAAAAAATCGAAATACCGAATAACTGAGGTCTGCTATACCGACAGATTAAAAATCTCTTATACAGACCCTATCTGTATAAGATTATATATTGAAAACATGTTAAAACAGCTATATCTATAAATAAGGAGTACACTATGTTGGAAGTAGGAATAAAGGGACAAAGAGAAACCATTGTAACAAAAGCAAAAATACTGCAGCAGGTATAGGAAGTGGAAGTCTGGAGGTGTTTTTCCACACCGATTATGATACTTTGATGGAAGAGTCATGCTTTATGAGTGTTAATGATAAGCTGGATGAGGGGTTTACGACTGTAGGCATTTCGGTTAATGTAAAGCATTTATCAGCCACACCGCTTGGAATGAAGGTCGAGATAAAAGTCTGAGCTTATAAAAGTGGATGGAAGAGCTCTTACATTCAAGGTTGAGGCATATGATGAAAAGGGACTTATAGGTGAAGGAATTCATGAAAGATTCATTGTAAATAATGAAAAGTTTCAGGCAAAGACTGACAGTAAGTCAGATAAAATAATTCAAGGTGCAGAAGGGTAAAACCTGCTGCACTTTTTCATTTTAAGACTATCTTTATTGGTGGTATAATTGTTTTTATGGTAGTATAGGCTAAAAGGAGGAGTATATGAAAAAGAGTTTTATATATTTGATTCCTGCAATTTTTATTGGTAGGATGTGGAAAGAAGATTTCAATAAAGATTAACACAAATGAAAGTACAGTGGCTGAGAGTTCTGCGAAAGAAAGTACTCAGGAAACTGAAGTAAAAAGTACAAAAAGGATGTGGATAGCTTAAAGGCACATGTTTATTACAAAATAGCGGATGATGGAAATACAATACCTCAACTTAGTGTAGAGGGAAATGAAAAGTTGAATGATATTGTAAATAAAATAAATAATGATTGGGTAGGCGGATATTATCCAAGGATAAATCTGACTCGTACCGATACAAGTGTTTTTCAGTGCATTGCTGGCTACCACTGTAATAAATGGAAGTACTGATACAAAAGAACTGCTTAGAGGGGTAAAATATAGACTCAAATACAGGTAAGGAGCTTAAGATAGATGATGTATTAAAGGATCCCGTCGGGCTATATGATAGGATTGAAAAAGGATAATTACCTTGCAGATGAATATGGAGAAGATATAGAGGATTTAGTGAGAAGTTAAAGACTGTTCTGACAAACCCTGATACTTTTTAATTTGGGAGCAAATGATAAAGGCCGATCTGGCGTGGACAATAAGTAGCGGTGGTATGATGATTTATATGACCGTAAAGGGTGAATACGGAGAAAGGATAGTTTCCATACCTTTGGAGTATGCAATATATGGTGAGTTTTTTAGTGAAGACATACTAAGATTGCCAAAGGATTATGCTTTTGAAATATCTATAGACAAAGAGATAAAGATAAATCTTGACGGTAAAATCAGAACTGTGAAAAATAGAACAAGATATTGACGAGTATTTTTATGTTAAAGGAAATAGATGTAACAATTGACGGTGAAAAAAGCACATATGAGGAAGGTGCAAGCTATGGCATTTCTAAGGCAAGCGTGGTGAAAAAAGGAGATAATGCCTATCTTTACATTGAATTGCAGTATGACAATGATTACAACAGTATATCAATCATTGATTTGAATAATAAATCTGAAAAGATGGAGATACAGGAGAGTTTTGCAGATACTTCTCTTTTAAACCCGGATGAGTTTTTATCTCGGAAACAGAATTTATACTATAAAGTACATTGGGAATAGAGGAAGATATACTCTGGATAATAAAGGAATGCCAAAGCTTTTGGAAAATTATTATAATATTATAACACCTATCAGGCTAACTACTAAAATTGATATAAAGGGCAAAAAGCTTGAAGGTATAAACGGAAAAAGAACTTGGGGACTATGACATTCCTACCGGAACTTTACTTGTTCCTGTAGGGTACAGATACTGAAACTTTTACCGATTATACTAATTCGGCGGAGACATTGTTCGCATACCTATGCAAGGAGCCGAAGAATATGGTTTTTATGATAGAGGGCAAGAGTATAGAAGACGTATTTGACGGTACAATCTTTGCAGGATAGTGATATGTTTGAAGGTCAAATAATCATTCATGTGGATATGGATGCTTTTATGCTTCTGTGGAAATTAGAGATGATAAAACTCTTATAGATAAGCCCCTTATCATAGGTTCCATGCCAAATGAAAGAGGGTGGTATCAACTTGTAATTATGAAGCGAGAAAATATGGTATACGTTCGGGTATGAATATCAAGGAGGCGTTTAATCGTTGTCCTAAAGGGAGTATTTATGCACCCAAACTTTGATAAATATATCAAGGTATCAAATCAGCTGCATGAGATTTTGGAAAGTTATACTGATGTAACAGAATATATAGCTTTAGATGAGGGATACCTTGACCTTACCGGAAAAAGTAAATTCATGGGAAGAAGCAAGAAAAATAGGACATGAAATTAAAAAAAGGGTAAAGGGAGGAGCTCTCTCTTACCTGTTCTGTCGGTTTGGCATATTCAAAGATTGCTGCAAAAGACTGCAAGTGAAGAAAAAAAGCGGATGGATATTTTGAAATACCAAGCAGAGAAGATTTTGTAACATTGGTACTTGATAGAAATGTAAAATCATTATATACAGTAGGAGAAAAAACTGCCAAAAAGCTCCATTTATATGGTGTGGATACAGTCAGAGATCTGCAAAACAAAAGCAATGAAGTGAAAATGTTTATGGGAAAACAGGGTGAATATCTGGTTGACCTGGCTTTTGGATTTGATGACAGGAAGGTGACACCTTATAGAGAAGAGGACACTAAGTCCATAAGTAAGGAGTTTACATTTCAAAAGGATGTTTCAAGCTTTAAACTCTTAGATGATGTGCTATTCATCCTGTCTTTTCGTGTGGCAACAAGAGCAAAGAGACTGGGGCTTTATGGAGAGGGTGTTTCTCTTAAAATCACCTATTCCAATATGAAGAGTATTACAAGATCCATGCTTATAAGCGAAAGCACAAATGATGCCTATACCATATACGAAAATGCGAGCAAGCTTCTAAAGAATGTATCAAAGGGTGAAGTAAGACTGGTTGGGACCGGACTTTACCATTTGAGGGAGGAAGATGGAAGGCAGCTTAGTTTTTACCGATATTTTTTTCTACACAAAAGGATATAATAAAAAGAGAAGATTCAAAACAAATGGCAGGAGATGAGCATGTATTATAAAATGGATTTTGATGAAATAAAGGACATGCAAAATAGTATAAAGGTATATGATTATATAGAGCAAATGAGGGAAGTAATGGTCTCTATGCAAAAATATAATGTATAAAAATATGGGTAAAGTTTTGCGATATAATATTACCCGAATAATATCTGAAAGGATCGAATATGAGAACTTTTGATGAACAGGCTATAGTTTCTATAGCACCTAATGCGAATGCGGTTTCAAACGGCAGAAAGCTGTCATCCGGAAACAGTTTTGTAAAAAGGATGAAGTCGGCTGATGACAGCCTCTATTTTGAGTGAATGTAAAGGTAGTGGAAAGAGTAATTATAATGTTTCCATAGATTTTTGAAAAAGAGGGTGAACTGGTGTTTAGATGCTCCTGCCCAAAGCAGACAGTTTCCATGTAAGCACGCCATAGAGCTTGATGTTTGAAATGAAAGAGGGAAAGAGCTTTGAAACAGCTGAGATTCCTCAGGATATCTTGGATAAGAGAGAAAAGATAGAGGCAAGAGAAAAGAAAAAGGCGGAGAAGGAAATTGAAAAGGAACAAAATCCTGACAAGCCAAAGAAGACAAGTGCAGCTTCAAATGCGGCTAAAACAAAGAAAATAAAAAAGCAGATTGAGGGTTTGGATCTGTTAAAAAGATGTTATGGATCAAATAACAAGTTCAGGTGTGGCAGCCTGCGCTGATAAAGCATTTGATAAAAAGTATGATGAACTGGCAAAACAGCTGGGAGATTACTATTTGCCGGGAGTACAGATAATCTTTAAAAGATTTTTAAAGTATCTACGTACAGATAAAGATCTGATAGAATTAGAGGACACAAAACAAAAAGATTCTGAATATTACACTGAAGAGTATTTGTTTAACCTTGTAGTAAAAGAGCTTACCAAGCTTAGATATATCGAGAAGAGAGCAAGGGATTACCTTAATAAAAAGCTTGAAAGTGATGATACTAACCCGGATGATAATATACTATATGAGGCACTTGGTGGAGTCTGGAAGCTTGAAGAACTTGGAGAAATAGGTCTTAAAAAGGATAATGTATCACTGGTTGAGCTTAGTTTTATATCAGAGTTTGATGATGTAAAGGCGGAATATATAGATAAGGGTTATTGGATAGATCTTGATAACGGTGAGATAAACTATACAGCCAATTACTGTCCCCTAAAGGCTAAAAAAAGTATATTCAAAGAGATGACAGCTTCTTTGGGAAAAAGTTTATTGAAAAGCTTTATTTCTATCCGGCTAATGAGGGTGAAAACAGAAGAATTCGTTATGAAAGCAGCAAAGATGAGGATTTAGATATATCAGATATCAAAAAGATAAAGAGTTTTGCCAAAAAGAATATATCCGAGTTTTTTAAAGCCTGCTAAAAATATATTGAAAGCTACTTTATCCGATAATGCTTACGGAGTACTTTTTGAGTTTTTCAAAGATAGGTACAAACAGTAGTGATGTTGTGGTAGAGGATTCAGAAGGAAAGCAGATCTTATTAAAAGCTTTATCCGATGATAAAACAGCTATGAGTTCAATGTTTGGACTTCCGAATGTAGACTATCTTAAAAATCAGGTGCTGTTTGGACTTGCACATTATGACTCAAGATTGAAGCAGATATGTATAGAACCAAGAAGTATTATCACAGATGATAAAATACTCAGATTGGCATATTGAGGGAGGTTATTATGAATTTGGATATTTTATATAAATTACAGGAACAATTAAGAAACAGCATAATAACAGGCAGCTCTCTTATAAAAGAAGACTTCAGACTAAAAAAGTGCGTAGATGATATGGAATCTTTATCAAAGCTTGCACCGGTGTTTGCACAGATCAAAAAGCAGGCTGAGGAATTGTTTGTATGTGATAATCCGGGTGAGAAGACACTTGATCTCCTTGCACTGGTAGATGCGGTACTTGAAACTCAAGCCGGAACATATGAAAGCACCGAGCTTACAGATATTGAAAAAAGCTGTGGAAGGGTGAATGGAAATTATTCTTATAAGATGCTTGAGCCTATTATAACTGCACTTACTACAACAGGAAGCGGCAGATGGGAAGTGTTGGTGGAAGCCAGAAAAGAAAACCCTGATATCTTCTTAGACTATAGAATATTGCCAAAGTTTATTGACGGACTGGGTGACGGATACAGTGAGATCTCATTTATGATCGGAAGATGGATAATGGAGTATGGCAAGATGATGATAGAGCCGTTAAAAAGGCTTTTGATCCGATGGGAAAAGAGTGAAATGTATCTAAGACTTGATATTATCTCAGATCTTGCAAAGGAAAAAAGAGAATGATTGGTATATATCTCTTATAAATACTGAGACAAGGAAGGATATAAGAAAAAGGGCTATACATTCTTTGAAATATAGTGAAGATAATATAGACTTTTTGATAGAACTTGCAAAAACGTCCGATAGAGCAAGTAAAACTGATGCTATAGAGACTCTAAAAACATTTAAGAATCCGAAGGCAGTTGAATTTTTGAAAACTGTAGAAGTAAAGAAAAAAATAAAGGTGATAGATATGAGCGAAGAATTACAAAGGCTTCCTGCGGAGGTCATGTTCCAAAAAGAAATAGATGCACTTATTGCAGCTGAAAAGAATCCTATTCCTACGGGATGGAAGATGTCACCAAAGTCTGTGCTCACTTATATTATGGGTGGTGAGTGCAATGGTGTTAAAATAATGCCTAAGTACATAGGAAATAAAAGAATAGTTGAGATTGCCATAGCTACTTTGGTAACAGACAGAGCACTTCTTTTGATAGGTGAGCCGGGTACTGCAAAGTCATGGCTTTCAGAACATCTTTGTGCGGCTATAAACGGTAACTCAACCTGTGTTATACAGGGAACTGCGGAACTACAGAGGAGCAGATAAGATACTCATGGAATTATGCAATGCTTATTGCAGAAGGTCCCAGTGATAAGGCTATAATAAAGAGCCCTATATTTGAGGCTATGGAAGAGGGAAAGATAGCGAGATTTGAGGAGATTTCCCGTTGTGCTTCTGAAGTACAGGATGCCCTTATTTCTATTCTTTCTGAAAAGAGAATTTCTATTCCCGAACTTTCTAAAGAGAGTGCGGCTAAAAAGGGATTTTCTATAATAGCTACAGCCAATACCAGAGACCGTGGTGTAAATGATATGAGTGCTGCTCTAAAGAGAAGATTTAATATAGTGGTGCTTCCAAGTCCAAATACTCTTGAAGAGGAGATGGATATAGTAAAGACCAGAATAGAGAAGCTTTCAGAGGGTATGGCATTGCTCTCAAAGGTGCCTGAGGCTGAGGTAATAAAGAAGGTTTGTACAATATTTAGAGAGCTTAGACAGGGAGAGACCTTGGATGGAAAGCAAAAGATAAAATCTACTGCAAATGTACTTTCTACAGCGGAGGCCATATCTTTACTTACAAACAGTATGTCTTTGGCAGGAAGCTTTGGAAACGGAGAGATAAGCGATGCCGATCTGGCAGCAGGACTTCAGGGTGCAATAGTAAAAGAGGATTCTAAGGACTCAAAGGTTTGGGAAGAGTACCTTGAAAATATAATGAAAAAGCGTGGAAAAGAGTGGATCGGACTCTACAATGAGTGTAGGATGCTCAATGGCTAGGAGGCAGCCATGAAAACTTTTGGAATTAGACATTTTTCACCTGCGGAGCTTATTTTGTAATGCAGTTTCTGGATAAAATAAAGCCTGATTTGGTGCTTATAGAGGGACCGGCAGATTTTGATTTTTTGATAGATGATATTGTTTCAAAAAAACTTGTGCCGCCATTTGCGATTATGGCATATACAAAGGAAGCACCTATTGATACCATACTCTATCCTTTTGCAGAATATTCACCCGAGTATCAGGCTATCCTTTGGGCAAGAGAAAATAATAAGGAATGCCGATTTTTTTGATTTGGAATCCGATATAATGCTTGGATTTGAAAAGAACAGATGATGATACTAAAGATGAAGAGGTGATTTCTAAAGAACCTAAGAATAATAAATCTGATGTGGATATGGAAGGCTTTTGGGAGAGAAATTTAGAGCAGAGTGAGAATATGGATGCCTACAGAGCAGGCAGTGCTTTGTTTGGTGAAAAGCCTTAGAAAAGATACAAAACCGGATGACAAATCTTTTGCAAGAGATATAATTCGTGAAAGCTTTATGAAAAAGAAAGATAAATGAATATATAAAAAGGGTTTTTGATACGGAAAAGATAGTAGCCATAACAGGTGCTTTTCATACATCAGCTATTGAAAATCTTGAAGGAGCAATGTCTGATAAGGAATATAAGGGATTAGAAAGAAGAGAATCCAATATCACCTTGATGCCATATTCATACTACAGACTCAGTAAAAGAACAGGTTATGGTGCGGGAAATGCGGCACCGGCATATTATGAGTTACTTTGGCAGGGATTTTTAAATGGAGATATTACTTTACATGAAAGAAAGTATCTCAGCACTTTGGCAAAAGTATATTAGAGAACATGGCGGTATAGTTTCATCTGCTCAGGTAATAGAGGCAACAAGGCTTGCAAGAGAACTGGCTGTTATTCGTGGTGGATCTATTCCTACACTTGAGGATTTAAAAGATGCGAGCATTACCTGTATGGGTGGCGGAAGCTTTGGCGAGATGGCAATGGGCTTTGCCCAAACCGATATAGGTAAAAAAATAGGCAGTGTTCCTCAGGATGCTATGCAGACTTCTATACAGAGTGATTTTACTAATAAACTTAAACAGTTAAAACTTGAAAAGTATAAGGAGCTTGTAGCAACACCACTTCAGCTTGATTTAAGAGAGAACTTAAGGGTAAAGTCAGAAGAAAGTGCTTTTCTTGATCTGAACAGATCTTTTTTTCCTCTATAGACTTGTTGTACTTGGAATTGATTTTGCTAAGATCAAAAAGCAATCAGGATAATGCAACATGGGCAGAGAACTGGATACTGCAGTGGACACCTGAAGCAGAGATACAGATAGTGGAAAGTGTATTAAAGGGAGATACTATCGTAGATGCTGTAGCATTTGTTTTGGGTGAGAAGCTTTCTGAAGCTACAAAGATATCAGAAATAGCAAAAGTTATAGAAGATGCATTTAACTGCGGATTGCCAAAGATAGTAGAGGGTGCAGGAAGAAGTCTTGATGAAATGGCAAACGGTGCTATATCAATGAATGATATAGCAGATACAGTAAGTAAACTTTCAAATATGATCTCATTTGGAGATATAAGAAAACTGGACAGAGAACCTTTGGTGCCTATTGTAAAAAAAGACTTTGTATCAGAGCTTCTCTTATGCTGGTTGGAGAGTCGGCATGTGATGATATAGCTGCAGCCACATTGGCGGATGATATTCAAAAAAATACATAGTGTTTTTTTATGATGCAGGATTTTTTTGGATGAGAGTTTTTGGCTTTGATAAAGCTTTATAGAACTTTCAAACAGAGATGATTTGAATACCAAAATATCAGGTCTTGCTACAGCAATTCTTCTGGATGCAGGTAAGATAGATGAGCCTACTCTTAGAATGGAGGTTTCAAGACGACTTTCTATGGGAATGCCGGCAGAACTTGGTGCAAAACTGGTTTGCAGGATTGTCTATGAGAAATCATTATGCTCTTATAGGAAGGCTTACACTCTGGGAGAGCCTTAGTGAATACTTGGATACTCTGGATGAAGAGGAATTTAGACGCTCTGCGGTATTTTTTTAAGAAGGGCCTTTGTAGAATACAGTGCAAAGGAAAAGGATATGATTGCGGAGAATCTGGGTGAAATATGGGGACTCAATGCACAGGCGGTAAGCGAAATAATCAACTCTGAGATAAAGGAAGTGGATACTGAGATACTTGAAGACTTTGATTTTGGAGACTTTTAGGAGATATAAATGGATACAAAGGACAGACTGAGGCGTTGGAGGTTGATACTTGGATCCGAGGCTGAAAAAAAGGATTGAAGGCATGGATGGCGGTAATGCCCTAAGTCAGGAAGATCTTATGATGGATATGGCTTTAGATGCTATTTATAATAGGGATATGAAATTCAGCTTTGGAGGAGGAGCCGGAAGGGGTGCTTCAAGTCCACAGATAAGCAGATGGCTTGGAGATGTGAGAACACTTTTTGATAAGGATCTTGTAAAGATTATCCAGGCTGATGCTATGGAAAGATGTGGATTAAAAACAGCTTATATTTGAGCCTGAGCTTTTAAATAATATAGAACCTGATATGCAAATGGCAAGTATGATACTTACTTTAAAGGATCAAATACCGAAACAGAGTAAGGAAAGTGCAAGAGAATTTATCAGAAAAATAGTTGAACAGATAAATGCATTACTGGAAAGTGATTTAAAAAGAGCGGTTACCGCAAGTATTAACAGGAAGCTGCATTCGCCTATACCGTCAGCATCAGCACTTGATTTTCAAACTACAATAAGGAAGGGAATCAAGGATTATAATGCAAAGCTAAAGAAGATTATTCCACAAAAGTATTATTTCTTTGAAAGAAGTGCTACAACGGCCGCCAATAAATATACTGTTGTTTTGGATATTGACCAGAGCGGTTCTATGGGAGAGTCGGTAATTTATTCATCTATAATGAGCTGCATACTGGCAAGTATGAGTGCTATAAAGACAAGAGTAGTGGCTTTTTGATACCAATATTGTGGATCTGAGTGAAAAATGTGAGGACCCTATTGATTTGCTTTTTGATTTACTTTGGGTGGCGGAACAGATATTGAAAAATCTATAAAATATTGCAGTAAATATATAGAGAACCCTAAAAAGACTATTTTTCTTTTTGATTTCAGATCTTGAAGAAGGCGGAAATCGTGCAGGACTTCTTAGAAGACTGACTCAGATGAAGGAAGACGGTGTAATTGTGATTTGTTTGCTTGCAATATCGGATTCAGGTAAACCTTTTTATGATGCAAATATGGCACAAAAAAATAGCAAACAACGGCATTCCTTGTTTTTGCGGCAGCACCTCAGATGCTACCAAGGCTACTTGAAAAAGCAATGAAAAATGAGGATCTTAGTGAGTTTGCAAACAGTAATATGGGAGCCGAGAAATAAAGATCTATAATCAAATAAGAGTTTTATTTTTAGGAGAAAAGAAAATTGAGAAAATTATTTACCGTTACACTTGGAATATTATGTGCTGTTTCAATTATGGGATGTAAGGCAATAAAAAAATCACACAGATGCGACAGAAACCACAAAAACACAGACAATTATAGAGTCACAGGAGTCCGCTGAAACTAAAGAAGCTGAAGAAACAAAGGAGAGTGCTAATCTGACAGGAGGCTGGACAATAAATTCAAAGTTTGAACCAAGTGAGAATATAAATGCTATGGCAGCTTTTGATAAAGCGACAGAAAGCTTGGAGGGCTATAAATATACCGTTATTGCAGTACTTGGATCACAAATAGTGGCAGGAACAAATTATTCCTATCTTTGCAGAGCGGAAATGGCATTACCTGATGCAAAACCTGAGTATGTGATTGTAAATGTATACGAAGATTTGGACGGAAATGCCGAGATTACAGGTAGTCTTAGCCTTTTAGAAGGCAAAGAAGGCTGGGAGTACAATGATATAAATCCTTTTATGGAAGAAAATGAGGAGGTCAAAGCTGCATTTGATAAAGCACTTGACGGTTTGACCGGCGCGGAATATGAGCCTATTGCATATATCGGTTATAAGGATAATTCATATGCTATACTTACAAAGATAACAATTACCTCAGTAGAGCCTTTAATAAGTCTTTCAACGGTATACATTACAAAAAAACAGACAGTGAGGCTATGATTGATGATATATATGATATTGATATGTCTTTGGAGAATGTAGGAAATCAATAATTAAGAGTTGTTTAGGGATTAATTGAGTCGGTTGTGGTGACTGTTAAATAATTATTTTATAGGGGGAAATATGAATTTTAGGTTTGCAAAAAGAGAAGATACTGCTTTAATACTTTATTTTTATAAAGGAACTTGCTCTTTTATGAGAAAATGCTTGATGAAGTGGTAGCTGATGAGAAAATCTTGGAAGAATGGATTTTTTTGATAAGCAAAAGGCAGAGGTTATTTTTTTGTAATGGAGGATGAAAAAGAAGTGGGATTTGCACTTTTCTTTCATAACTTTTCAACATTTCTTGGAAGGGCAGGAATATATCTTGAGGACTTATTTGTAATGCCTGAGTTTAGGAAAAGAGGATATGGTAAGGCTTTACTAAAGAAATTGGCGGCTATTGCAGTAGATAGAGGTTGTGGCAGACTTGAGTGGTGGTGCCTTGACTGGAATAAGTCAAGTATTGATTTTTATCTGTCTTTGGGTGCCGAGCCTATGTCAGACTGGACCACATATAGGATTACCGGGGATACATTAAAGAGGATGGCAAAAAGTGTAAAATATATAATTGATATAGTATGTTAAGCTAAATAGACCGATGCAATTAGTGCAGCGGTCTATTTTTATAAATTTTAATTCATGATATTTAATAAGATATTGTTGAGTTTTGATAATATGTAGGGTAAAATATACTATATCTTACATGACTTAAATTTCTAAATTTTTCTATATTTTCTAGAATCAAAATAATATTAATCTCCGAGAGAATAGATAGTAATTTTAATTTTTTGGTATAATAGGGAGGAGACATGGGAGAAAAAGACGTAACTCAAAAAAATGTTGGAATGTTATAATGATGTATTCGCAGATGTTTTTAAATGTACTTTTATTTAACGGTGAGATGATAGTTGATGAGAGTAATCTTACTGATGCTTTTACCAATGAGTGTATTTAAAGTGGACGGAAGAGTCAGAACTCAGGACAGAGATGTTGCAAAATATTGGAATAACAGTAAAAATAAATATGGCATTTTTTTGGATTGGAAAATCAAACCGGACCTGATAAGCTAATGCCATTTAGAGTCTTTGGATATGATGGTGCAGAGTATGCAAAACAAAGTAGGAGAGAAAACAGGAATGAAATAAAAATATCCTGTAATTACTTTTAGTCTTATATCTTGGAGTTGAAAGAAAGTGGGAATATCCCAAAAACACTTTTTGAAATACTTGACATAGACGAAAATATAAAAACCTTATGTTAATGATTTCAAGATAAATCTTTTCGAGATAGCCTATTTAGATAGGGAAAAGATAGACTTATTTAAAAGTGATTTTAAAATACTGGCTGACTACCTGTACCAAATGAGAGTGAATAAGGACTATATACCTGATAAAACTGTAATTAATCATGTAGAAGAATTATTAATGTTGATGGCTTCAATGACCGGAGACGTAAGATTTGAGGAGACTATAAATGATTTGAACGGAAAGGAGCGAGTGACTATGTGTGAAGTACTTGATAGAGTAGAGGCAAAAGGTATTGAAAAAAAGGAGCGGATATCATAAGCAAGCTGAATGAAATATTGGTAAGGGAAGGGATTTGGAGAAGATACTTAAAGCCAATACTAATAAAGAATATAGAAACGAATTACTTAAAAAGTATAATTTGATGGATGAATTTAAAAACTAAGTTTATAATAAAAATTATAAAAAAATGAAGTAAATATAGGACTACATTATGGTATTTATACTTGATGGAAAATGGAGTTGACTATTATCTTAGTGAGATTTCAGATGGATCTCTGGGAGAGTGGATCAAAAATAATATATAAAAACTTTATATTGGTAAATTTAAGAGGCTGTCGGGAAATACTGAATTTTAATCCCTACAGAACAAAATAGAAATATCCTGACAAATACAAGGCATTTTGGCTTTGCGACTTTGTCAGGATATTTTTACTTTTCTATAATACTATCTATTTTAGGGCATAAAACTCCCTTGGCTGAAATTTTTGCTTTTTGCATTTTTTTACTATGCTGTTTTTCTCCTGTAGTTTTTCCTTCAAATTTCTTTAGTTTGGCATAGAGAAAACGATGATATTTATTTATATTTCTTCCCTATTGCAAAAAGCATAAATTCTTTTATAAACCTTATCTGAAGTACGATAGTTAAAACGTCGGAAATCTTCATTCTCTTTAATATCTCCAAAAATGACTTTCTGTTTGAATAGAGCGTATCTGTCGTTTCAGAATGCCTTTTTCACTCTGTATGTTAGCATGTGACTTCTCTCGAAGCTCTTCCCATACTTCATTGATTTTTCATTACTTTTGTTCTTATCAATATCTTTATCAGGATTATATTTGTATAAGCATTTAGGCTTATGTTCACATCCACTACAGTCTGAACATCCATACACCCTCATATGTTTGTGTATAACCATTCTGTTCTTTCTTTTCTGTGTTGATATGTCTCAGTTCACGACCGTCATGGCAGATATAGACTTGCTCATCCTCAAATACCATTGTCTTCATGTTGTAGTATTTACCTATATCTTTACTGTATGCTCTTGTTTTTTTCGTTTTTCATGATCCTGTAGTTTTTATATAGCTTTCTATCTTATTTCCTTTTAGATATAAGAGATTTTTCTCACTACAATAACCGCTGTCTGCCGTCACTTCTTCAAGTACTTCTCCAAATGCTTCCTTATGTTTTTTTAAGAACAGGAATTAATGTATTATAATCTGTACGATCATTACTTACATAGCTATGTACAATAAAAATAATTCTCTACTGCTATCTGTACATTGTATGCCGGCTTTAGCTGCCCATTCAGCATATGATCTTCCTTCATTCGCATAAAAGTTGCTTCCAAATCAGTTTTTGAATAGCTGTTTCTATCTTTCCCCATAATTTCAAAAGCATTCTTTATAGCTCATTAATCGCTGTCCACAATGTTCAAGTTCTTCATAAAGTTGTTGAAGTTTTGGCTTTCTCTTACCCTTTCCGTTAACAAATACAATACCTTCTCCGTCAGCAATAGTCATAAGGTTTTTTTCTGAAGCTTAAGTATTTCAATAGGCGAGAAGTTATCAATCTCTATAATACGGTTATTAGATAACTTTTTTTATGTTTTGTAATCTTTCTTTTTCTGTTCTTCTCAATAATATCTCTAACTTTATCAATCCCGTCAATCACAAACATTTGTGCATTTCCAAGCTCGTACTTTTCACCAAATCCATTATCTTGTAAAAAAGAATTATAGTCTGAATAAAGCTTATCAACAGAATCAAGCAGACCTGCAAGGTGATAATTAATGCTTCCACGCCATACAAAAGTATAACGATTAGCATTAGCTTCTATTTTTGTTCCATCAATAAACAATTCTTTTAATGTTACAAATCCTTCTTTTTGTAATCGTCTCATAAACTGATAGTTTAAGTCATCCAAGATATCTGAAGTAAGTTTCTTACCTTTAAAATCATAAAAGGCATCTCTTTTAGGCTTCCTCCCCTAGTAAGCCAGATAAAAGCAATATCTCTTTCGCATAAATCTACAATACGATCAATAGAACGAATTCCTCGCATATTTGCATAAGTAATAACTGCATACATCATGATTGGATTGTACCCCGTTCTTCCCTTGTCCGAACAATTGGCTAACAGTCCGGAAAAAAATCTAAATCCTCCATAACTTTTTTTAGGGTATAGACTGGATCGTCATCGGGTAAACTCAATTCATAGAAACTAAAGTTGATTTTCTGTTGACCTATTTCAAAAAAGTCGTTATAATAATTAACTGTGAGCATAGTTACATTATAACATGTAACGGAGAAAGATGGTTGTCGTTAGCCATCTTTTTTTATGTAAAAATTTAGGGAGGAGTGACTCATTTTGAGTTACTCCTCCCTCTTTTGTGGCTGCCATTTCCCGACAGCCCCTTGTCTTTATACTATTATCTTAGCCCTGCTTCCGCCGGTCTTGTCTTTTTACAACTATTTGCTTATCGATTTTTTTGCTTGAGTTCACCAACATGAGAGATAATACCTATAAGTTTATTATTGCTTGCAAGTGATGCAAGAGCATTCATGGCCTGAGAAAGTGAGTCCTCATCAAGCGAGCCGAATCCTTCGTCTATAAACATAGTATCGAGCTGAATACCTCCGCTGATGACTGAATTTCATCAGAGAGTCCAAGTGCTAAAGCCAGAGAGGCCTTAAAGGATTCACCTCCTGATAGAGATTTTTACGCTTCTGGTTGTACCGTTGTAGTGGTCTATTACATCAAGATCAAGTCCGGTTTGTCCGACTTTACTGATTGAATCTTCCTTGCGGATCAGATCATATTGCCCGTCGGTCATTATCATAAGTCTGCTGTTTGCTCTTGAGATAATTCGGTCAAAAATAATGCATTTGAATGTAAGTTTCAAGCATTATCTTATCCTTTCCGGTGATAGTGCCGTTTGCAGTATCTGAGAGCGCCTTTACCCAAGTGTATTTTTTTCTCAATGTCTATAAGCTCGGAGGATTTGAGCTTTTATATTATCGTGGTTTGACTGATTATTTACTATTCTGCTATGAATATTCTCCTTATTTTTTTACTAAGCTGAGTTTTTGTTTGATGTAAGCTCAGCCATTTTTTGCTTTTTCAGCTTCAAGGTCAACTTCTTGCTTATTTTTCCATCTGCTTTTTAAGCTCAGTCTTTGTAGCATTGGCTGAAGCCAGATTTTCATTGCACTCATTTAATCTCTTTGTAGCCTGCTCTATATCTTCTTTGATTTTTTTAAAAATTTTTCTTTATTCTTTTGTATTTCTTTTTGTTGCTTCAAGCTTTGAATCAAATGCAAGTTTTGACTTTAAATCAATAATTCTCTCATTTAGTGAGTTATTCTCAGATGTCAAAGTACTTATTGTATTGCTGATAGCAGTTATACTGTTTTGCAATTCTTCTACTCTTGCACGTGACTGAGGAAGTCTGACTTCAATAGCTTCTTTTCTGGCAATATCTTCTGCCCGGATATTTTGGTCAAGTACTTTTTATATTGCTTTCAAGTTCGGCTATTTTTTTGATCTTGTAATATCGGTGGCATTATTCATATCGATATCTCCAAGTAGTTCCTTAATAGAGGAAACTGTAGTATCTGTCTTTTCTTTCTTGATACCTATTAAGTTTCCTGCCTTAAGGCTGGCCTCATTTGCCTCGGCATTCGCCTTTGAAAGCTTAGATTGAAGAGCATCCAGTTCATCCTTTTTTGGTACATTAGTGGGTTTAACTGCTTTTTGTGGGTGTGATAGGGAACCACATACCGGACAGGGCATATTATCTACTAAAGTTTCTGCCAAAAAGGCCTGCCTGAGCATCAAGATAAAGATTGCTTTTTGCTTTAAAAAGACAGGTCAAGCTCATTTGCTACGGCCTTTTTCTGTTCGTATATTAAAGCGGCTTCTTTGTATTCTGCAGCGATTTTTCAGGTCTTCCATGCTCTTTAATAAAGTATTCAACTTTGATAGGTTTTCTTTATGTATCGACTTTTGATTTTCAAATAAAAGCTTTTGCTCACCGGATCTTTGAAGAGCCTTTGATTCCTCTGTCAATCTTTCTATTTCAGTCTTTAAATCCTCTATTTCTTTACTTGTTTTTACAAGTAGAGCATTATTTTTATCAATATTTAAAGCATTATTTTTTTAAAGGTGGATTCTTTTTGACTTAGTTCATCATACTCGGGCAGTTGAGACTCAATGGTAGCAGAAGCTTTTTGTGAGTTCTTCTTGAACAGATGTTTTTTTCTGTGCTTCTTCTAAAGCTTTTGTTAAAGAGAGCTTATCTTCAGTGAGTCTTGAAATCTTTATTTCATTTTGCTCAAAGGCTGACTTTGCTTTCAGATAATTCTCTCCACGCTCAATGTTTATCTTTAGTACATCAAGTTGCTTTTCTATTTCAGATATAGAGTAAGCAGTCTTTTTCTTCAGCTGCAGTATCTTCTGATATAAGCTTTTTCAATAAGCTCAATACATTCATCTGTAGGTAATTCAGAGTTTTTGCCTTTGTAACCTCCGTAAAAGGAGTGAGGAGTCATCACAACTTATTCCTGAGATATACTGAGAAATACTTTGTTTTATTTTTGAACAGGAGTTATCAAGAGCAGCTGCTTCTGATTTTAACCTGCTTTGCAGATCCGAATAAAGTTTTGTTTTAAAGATATGTCTGAATATTTCTATTCTGTCTTTGGTAGGTGCAATCAAAAGTTTCAGGAAATCGCCCTGTGCAATCATTGCTATTTGACAAAACTGATCTCTGTTAATACCGATAATATTATTTATTGCATTTTCTACTTCTTTGGTCTTTGTAAGAGGTTTTTCCGTCAGGCAGAATAAGCTCTACACCCGCTGTTTGCTTGGTAAGTCCGGTTCCTCGTTGCGCAGCTCTTTCATATTCGGGATTTCTTTCTATAGCGTATTCTTTACCTTTATAGTTGAAAACAAGTCGTACAAATGTAGGTGTTTTAATATCGGCATATTTTTGATCTAAACATGGAAACTTCTCTGTTATTTCCGCTTGGATCACCGTAAAAGTGCATAGGTAATGGCATCAAATATAGTTGTTTTACCGGCTCCGGTGTCACCTGTTATAAGATAGAGTCCGCCTGTACCAAGTTTGTCAAAGTCAAATTCCATCTTACCGCATAAGGTCCAAATGCTGAAACTGTTAATTTTATAGGTCTCATTATTTATTCCTCCAAATATCTTCAATAATATTTTTCCATAAAAATCTTTTTGTACATCACTTAAATGTTGACCGTTTCTTGACTCGTAGAAAATATCAAACAACTCAAGTGGCGACTTTGATTCCATATCGTTTATAAGGGTTATCTCGGCACTGTTTCTTGTTCTTTGATTATCATAATCAAGCTTCATTATATTTTTATAAACCACACGAAGTTTTTGTTATAACATCCTGTATATCATCTTCATCGGTCAAGGTGATATGAAGATAATCATTTCTTAAAGTGCTGCCTTCATAAAAAAATCCTTAAGCATTATTTCATTATATTTACCTTTTTATTTCCACCATATCACGAAGCGGAGTGAGAGGAATAAGGTCAATTTTTATATTTCCTTTTTCCTTTATATCAATGACGGTTATACTCTTGGTATCATTTGCTTCAGAGAATGAGTATTTTAGCGGGGTACCGCAATATCTTATATACTCACTTCCACAGCTTTGCGAACGGTGAATATGTCCAAGTGCCACATAATCAAAGTCTTTAAAAACGCTTGCATCTACATTGTCACTACCTCCAACGGAAATATCTTCTGATTCTGTTCTTGAAGAGCCTGTAACAAACTGGTGAGTAATAAGGATATTTTCTGGCATCGGTATCTATATCCATACTATTTATTACAATTGACATGGCATCTGTATATGAGGATATTTCTTCATCCGGAAAGAATCTTCTTACATGAACAGGCTTTATAAAAGGCAACATGTATATATTTATCTTTCCAAAATCATCAGAAAGTTCAATTGGAGAAATATTGCCGTTATAAACCGGAGACAGATGTATACCTGCTTTATCAAACAGTCTGGAACCGAATGCAATACGTTCGGCAGAATCATGATTTCCGCTTATTATAAAAACATTTAGTTCTCTCTGTGACAGTTTATAGAGAAAATCATCAAAAAGCTCCACCGCCTCGGCAGGAGGAATAGGCTTATCATAGATATCACCGGCAAGTATTATACCGCTTGGTTGTTCCTCATCTATAATGTGAATGATCTTATTGAGGATATAGGTCTGGTCTTCCAGCATGGAAAATTCATTTACACGTTTTCCAAGGTGTAAATCGGATAGATGCATAAGCTTCATGAGCTGATTTCCTTTCACTTGTATGATTACGGATTTTATACTTGCAACTAAAAAATTATATAAAAATAAATATATTATAGCTTTTAAGTATAAAAAAATATATGTTAATATTATAGCATAAGGAAGAAGAATAGTGAAAAATTTTTTTGTACTGTTTTCGTTGTTTTGCGTGCATTAAACTATAATATTTAAAGGTAGGTTGACTTATGAAATTTTTGGATTTTTATGCTTGTAATGAACTTACTTATTCCATTGACTATGATAATTTTTGGATATATTTATAGTAAAAACCACCACAAAAGCTGAAGAGTAAGTTTGCATACTCAGGATATAGAACGCCAATGTCTATGAAAAATGAAGAAACCTGGGAGTATGCAAATAGATTTTTTGGTAAGCTCTGGTTTAGATTTGGTATTGTATTGGGGTTAATAAGTATAATTCCATTGTTTTTTGTTATCGGAAAGGACAAAGACACTGTAGGATTTTGCAGGCCTGATAATATGCTATGTTCAGTTGGTAGCAATGCTTATACCGGTAATTCCGACAGAAATATCACTTAGAAAAAGATTTGATAAAAAAATGGAAACAGAAAGGACAAATAATGAGAAAAAGTTAAGCTTTTGTACTCTATGCTATATCGAGAGAGATGATAAATATTTGATGCTTCATAGAGTAAGTAAAAGAATGATATAAACAAGGATAAGTGGATAGGAGTTGGCGGACATTTTGAAGAAATGGAAAGTCCTGAAGATTGCCTTATTAGAGAAGTAAGGGAAGAGACGGGATATGAACTGGTTGACTTTGATTTTCGAGGTATCGTAACCTTTGTATATGGAAAGAGGGAGAGGAAGTCGTAGAGTATATGCACCTTTTTGTCGGAAGAAATGTAGAGGGTGAGCCTACAGAATGTAATGAAGGGTTTTTACAGTGGGTGGATAAAAAGATGTGCTAAATCTTAATCTCTGGGAGGGAGATAAGATTTTTTTCTAAAACTCTTAGAGGAGAGAAAGGGATTTTTCTCACTGAAACTTGTGTATGATGAGGATGAAATACTGAGCGGAGCATTCTTGGATGGAAAATCAATGAATATATAATAATGGATGAATTTTATACATTGATATTGTATAATGAAATTAATTATCGGATTTGAGGGGGAATTATGGAAAAGAAAATTCGTATAAAAGGTGAAATATACTTATTACTGTCCGGATTTTTCTTCGGACTTCAGCCTTTTTTTGCAAAGATCATATATGCTCACGGAGGAGATGCATACAGTCTTTTAGTTTTGAGATTTTTAATAAGCGGAGCTGTATTTGCGGCTATTTATACGATGCTCGGTAAAAGTATATGGCTGACAAAGGATGAGTTTATTTCAGTATTTATTTTTATCGGTTCCTGAAGTAATTATGTGTATACTGCTGTTTTTTTATCATACAGTTATATATCATCAGGCTTGGCTTCGACATTGCATTTTTCATATCCGGCTGCAGTTATTTTGCTTGAATTATTGATTTTTAGAAAAAAAATAAGTAAGATAAAGCTGTTATGTTTGTTGTTTTGTGCAATAGGTATAGGTGTGTTTTATCAACCTGACGGAAATATAAATATCTTGGGAATGGTTATGGCACTTGCCTCAGGTGTAGGTTATGCCATATATATTATAGTATTGACACATGGAAAAAGCAGGAAAGATACCTGTACTGAAAAATGTCTGCATGGCTTTTCATTTTTTACTTGCAATAGAGATTGCAAATTGTTATGCTTGTATCAGGTAAGTTCAGATTTCAAATGGATGCCACAGCTATAGGAATGAGTGTATTTATGGCGGCTGTTATATCTACATTGGCACTTGCAACATTTCAAATCGGAGCACCTATGTGCGGCGCTCAAACAGCGGCACTTCTTAGCACCATAGAGCCGGTGAGCAGTATTTTTACTTGGAGTAATATTCCTTGGAGAACATATGAGTCTGAGGATTTTTTTGTCGGTATATGTTTTATACTGATGTCAATAGTGATTCAAATTAAAGAAAAGAAAGAATAGGATTTGAAGGGAGTTTTTATATGAAATTAGCGGTAGCTTTACAAGAAAGAGCAGATCTTAATATCTAAAATAGATGATTTGAAGGGAAGATTAAACAGAAATATATTGGTACAGGAAGGTGAAAAGCCTGCAGAAGATCCTAAGGATCTAAAAAAGGAGCTGGACTCTTGTGTTGAAAGATTGGAATATTTGATAGCAGCTATCAATAAAACAAACTGTGAAACAATAGTTGACGGAAAGTCTATTACCGAATTGCTTGCAAGAAAAGGATGCGCTGCAAGTAAAAAAGCATCTGCTTACAGAGACAGTGTATATGTGGGAAGCAGTAATACAGACAGAGCAAGAAGTACCGAGATAAAGATAGTTCCTGTTATAGATGTTAAAAGCTTGGCAAAAAGAGGCTGATGAGACAGCAAAAAGAAATCAGACTTATAGATAATAAAATCCAGGAAACAAACTGGACTACTGAACTTATAGAATAATATTTTTAGACGGTAGCATATTCAGGGCGAGTAAAAATTAGCTTTTGCGCACATATCGGAGCCTTGGGCAAGCATTTGTTTATAGTTATGCCCCGACAGTGTACAAGTGTATTGTTATAAATTACTGTTATTACCGATTACTGACTGTTTGTGTGAGGGAGGGAAGTGGGATTATGATAAAAACAATATCAGATTATTGTAAAGAAAAAAATTTGGAACAAAGGTGTATAGATTGGCACTGACTACAGGAGCCACCTGCCCCAACCGTGATGGAAAGGTTGGTGTGGGTGGCTGTAGTTTTTGCTCCGATAAGGGTTCGGGTGAGTTTGCTGTAAGCTCTGAAGATATAAAAGAGCAAATAGAAAAAGCAAAGATATTGATCTCTGCTAAAATTCCCGGTTCTATAAAGGAAGGTGATAGAAAGTATATTGCATATTTTCAATCATTTTCAAATACTTATGGAGATACAGAAGCGACTGCTTGGATTATTTTGAACAGGCGACAAAAAGGGATGAGATTGTAGCACTTTTCAATTGCTACAAGGCCTGATTGCTTTAGTAAAGAGATGTTTGAGGGACTTGAGAGTCTAAACAAAATAAAACCGGTTTGGATAGAGCTTGGACTGCAGACTGTAAATGAAGATTCCGCAAAGGCTTTTAACAGAGGTTATACACTTGATATTTTTTTGAAAGAACATATAATGAATTAAAGAAAAGAAATTTTGAAGTAATTGTGCATATGATTTTGGGATTGCCGGTGAAACAAAAAGATGATATGTATGCAACGGCTAAGTATCTTGCAAAAAAAGAAAATAGACGGTATTAAGATACATGGACTGCATATATTAAAAAGGTACAAGACTTGCAAAAGAATATGAAAATCACCCGTTTAAAAATAATGAGTCTTGAAGAATACACAGAGATACTTATAAACTGCCTGAAAATATTGCCGGAGGGTACAATCATACATAGAATGACGGGAGACGGAGACAAGAAGCTTTTTAATTGAACCTATGTGGAGTGCAGATAAAAAAAGAGTGCTCAATTATATAAATAAAAAGAATAAGAGAAGAGTTTTTATAAGGCTTGCAAGAACATATGTTTTTGGTCTAAAATGAAATAAAGAAAAATTTTTAGAGGTATTATGTCTACTATATACGATAAATTAAATGATAAACAAAAACAGGCGGTTTTTACTACAGAGGGACCGCTTTTTACTTTTAGCGGGAGCAGGCTCGGGTAAAACTGGTGTGCTCATGCATAGAATTGCATATTTGATAGAGGAAAAACATGTAGATCCTTACAATATCATGGCAATAACTTTTTACAAATAAAGCAGCCAAGGAAATGAAAGAGAGAATAGGAAAACTTATAGGCGAAGAGGGAAATTTTTGTATGGGTAATGACCTTTCACTCAAGCTGTGTAAGATTTCTTAGAAGATTTATTGATAAAATAGGCTTTGATAACAGCTTTACAATATATGACAGTGATGATCAAAAAGACTTTTGATGAAAAAGATATTTAAAGAGAATAATATCAACACTAAAGTATATAAAGAAAGAGCTGTTTTGAATGCAATATCAAATTGCAAAAATGAACTTATGACACCTTCTGAATATATGAAGTCGGCTGTGGATTCTTATGAAAAAGGGTGTAGCAAGACTCTATGAAATCTATCAAAAGCACTCTTAAAAAAAGAATAATGCCCTTGATTTTGACGATCTAATTTGCAGAAGTGTGGAGCTTTTTGAAAAATGTCCTGAAGTGCTTGATTATTATCAGGACAGATTCAGATATATAATGGTGGATGAGTATCAGGATACAAATACGGCACAGTTTAGGCTTATTTATTTGCTTGCACAAAAATACGGAAATATATGTGTTGTGGGTGATGACGACCAGAGTATATATAAGTTTAGAGGTGCAAATATTGAGAATATCCTAAGTTTCGAGAAAAGGTTTGAAAATGTAAAAGGTAATAAAGCTTGAGCAAAACTATCGTTCTACCGGAAATATACTTGATGCGGCAAATGCTGTTATAAAAAATAACCGTGGCAGAAAAGATAAAAGCCTTTGGACAGAGGGAGAAAGCGGAGGAAATATAGAACTTCGCCAATTCCAAACTGCGAATGAAGAGGCTGACAATATAATAAAGGATATCAGAGACAGAGCAAGGGATAATTTCAGAGACTTTGCAGTGCTTTACAGGACAAATGCACAGTCCAGACTTTTGGAGGAGAGATGTGTAACTTTGGGTATTCCGTATCAGCTTGTAGGTGGCGTAAACTTCTATCAAAGAAAAGAGATAAAGGATGTGCTGGCATATCTAAAGACAATTGCTAACGGAAATGATGATATTGCTCTTCTTAGAATAATCAATGTGCCGAAAAGAGGAATAGGAGCTACCACTATTGCAAAGGTAAGCGAATATGCCAATGAAAATAATATAAGTCTTTATGATGCTATGAGTATCAGTGAAATGGCAGGAGTAGGTAAGGCAAGTGATAAAATCAAGAGTTTTATTACAATGATTGAGGAGTTTAGAGAGAAGGTAGCAAAGAAGGCAAATATTGCAAATCTGATTGAAGAGCTTTTTGGAGGAAACCGGATATATTGAAAGCCTCTATGATGAGGGTGAAATTGAAGGTGAAAGCAGAAAAGAAAAATATCGACGAACTTATAAATAAGTCGAGAGAATATGAAGACGGAGAACTTTCATTATTCCTTGAGGATGTATCTTTGGTTGCCGATATTGACAGGATGGATGAAAAATGCCGACAGGATCACACTTATGACTTTACATGGAGCTAAAGGTTTGGAGTTTGATACTGTATATCTTGCCGGCATGGAGGAAGGTCTCTTTCCAAGCGCTATGAGTTCAAATTCCAGAGAGGATTTGGAAGAAGAGAGAAGACTTGCATATGTAGGTATTACAAGGGCAAAGAAAAATCTTATACTTACATCAGCAAAGCAGAGAATGGTAAATGGTGAAACCAGATATTCTTTGATGTCAAGATTTGTCAGTGAAATTCCAAAGGAACTTTTTAAAACAAGCATGTTTTGGACAGTGAGAAAAGATATGTGGAAAGAAGCATAGACTTTGGTGAGAGATTACCATGGGAGACAAAAACTCCGATAAATAATAATAATTTTGAGAAAAACACTCAACTTTGGAAAGCAGTTTAAGGTGGAAAAGGCTCAAAGTCTTGATTATTCTGTAGGTGATACTGTAAAACATATAAAATTCGGAATGGGTAAAGTTCTTGAAATCATTGACGGAGACAGAGATTTTTGAAGTTAAGGTCAATTTTGAGAAATTTGGAATTAAAAAGATGTATGCAGGATTTGCCAAGCTGACTAAAAATATGATAAAATCAATTGATTGAGTAGTTAAAGCATTTTTGCCTGACTTTGTACACAAAATATATCTTAAAAAGAGAGGTATGGTTATGGATAAATTTAATAATTTAAGTTCTAGAATGGAAGAATTGGTTAATGCATCAAGACTTAACAGTCTTTTTGGCAAAGAGAGAAGAAGATGAGAAGAAGAAAAAAACACCATTATTTGGGTTTTGGCTATTATAGGTGCTATCGCTGCTGTAGCAGGTATTGCTTTTGCAGTATATAAATTCTTCACACCTGATTATCTTGAAGACTTCGAAGAAGACTTTGATGATGATTTTGACTATGACTTTGATGATGAAATAGAAGAATAAGAAATAACATGATATGATGGCGGCCCTTGAGGTCGCCTTTATCTTTTGTGAGGTGATAATGAAAAAAGGCGATATCTTAAAGGGACAGATTACAGAAAGTCATTTTCCGGACAGCGCATATATTGACATTGAAGGAGAAAAGGTACTTATAAAGAAAGGTATACTCGGTCAAACAATAGAGTTTGCTGTTACAAAAAAGAGAAAAGGAAAACTCGAGGGAAGAGCATTAAACATAATTGAAAAATCACAATTAGAGGACAATGAAAGTCCATGTATACATCATGAAGTATGTGGAGGATGTACTTATCAGACTTTAAGTTATGAAAATCAGCTGAAGTTAAAGGATAAGCAGCTTAGAGAACTTATGGAGGGTGCTACAGATAAGGATTTTGAATGGGAGGGAGTTATACCTTTCTCCAAAGTATCTGGCATACAGAAATAAGATGGAGTTTTCATTTGGTGATGAACAAAAAGACGGTGATTTGGCACTTGGTATGCACAAGAAGGGCAGTCACTATGATATAGTGAATGTGTTTGAATGTAAGATAGTGGACAGTGATTTTACCAAGATACTTGAGCTTACTTTAAACTTTTTTAAGGAGAGAAAAGTATCATACTTTCATAAAAACAGCCATATAGGTTTTTTAAGACATTTGCTTATCAGAAGAAGCGAGTATACAGGAGAGATTTTAGTCTCTTTGGTAACTACAAGCAGTTTCGGTTTTGTGGAGGATCCAAATTCATTACCTGAGCCTTCTGTACTTGGAACTGCGGAAGAAGTAATTATAAAAGAATGGGCAGATTATATAAAATCAGAGACTGATAAGAGAATCTTGAATGGCAATATAGGTGGAATTTTACACACAAAGAATGACTCATATGCAGATGCGGTACTAAATCAGGGAACGACCCTTCTTCATGGTAAGGACTATATCACAGAGAAATTAAACGGACTTGAATTTAAAAATAACACCATTCTCATTCTTTCAGACTAATTCTAAAGGAGCAGAAGTATTATATAATGTTGCAGGGAAGTATTTAGGAAATACAGCAGGCAAGTCGGTATTTGACCTTTATTCAGGTACAGGTACTATTGCACAGCTTCTGGCATCTGAGTCTGAAAAAGTTTATGGCGTGGAGATAGTTGAAGAGGCTGTTGAAGCCGCCATAGAAAATGCGAAGAAAAACGGTCTTGATAACTGTGAGTTTATAGCCGATGTATTAAAGGTGGTGGATACCTTGGGATTTAATCCTGATATTATAATACTGGATCCGCCAAGAGACGGAATACATCCAAAGGCATTACCAAAGATACTGGACTTCGGTGCCAAAAGAATAGTTTATATCTCCTGCAAGCCTACATCCTTTGTGCGTGATCTGAAAAGTAATGGAAGCCGCCGGCTATAGAATGGAAAAAAATGCGTGGGAGTAGACATGTTCCCAAACACAGTTAACTGTGAGGCGGTTGTTATGCTGTCGCGACCGTAAAGGAAGCGAGAGCATTACAAACCACCCATGCAATAGCCGTCCGTGACTGTCAAGTGCGAAGCACGCAGACAGAACGGAAACGGCGAACTGCGGAGGCGGTTGTTATGCTGTCAAAAGTTGCATCCTACTAAGTAAATAAAATTTAAAAAGTAAAGGCTTATTCAAAGGCCATCGTTAAAATGTAATCGGTAGCTTTGAGTAAGCTCGTATTTTTGTGAGAAAAATCAACTGAGTAGATACAAGTCAAAGATACCAAGATTATCCGGAAACATTTTTGATATCTCAGAAAATAAGACTTGTCAAGGAGAACAATTAGTGATACAGATCGACATATCAAAATAATTTGATATGAGAGGGCTTTTCATGAACAGAGATTTAGTGAAAAACTGCAAAGATATTTAAAGCCTTTTTCAGTGGCGGTTCGCCTAGAGATATTAGATTTATTAAAAATGGGGAAAGAAATGTGCCTGTGTTTTATTGGAAAAACTAGATTTAACGCAATCAGGCTTGTCATACCATATGAAAATATTGATAGAGTCAGGAATTGTTACAGCAAGAGAAGAAGGCAAGTGGGTTTACTACACTATATCTGAACAAGGAAGACAAAAAAATAATACAGATGTTTTTTTAGCATCTACAGCAAGAAATTAGTTACCCTTAAGGGTAACTAAAAAAACGTTATTTACATCAAAAAAATTGATATATTAATAAAGTTTAATTCAAAGAATTGAAGAAAGGGTGAAAAAATGAAGAGAATGTCAATTTATGAACCGGCTATGTGTTGTGATACAGGTGTTTGCGGAGTTAATGTGGATCCTGAACTCGTACGTATTTCAACAGTGATCAACAACTTGAAGAAAAATGGTATCACTATTGAAAGATACAATTTATCAAGTAAGCCAATGGCATTTGTCAATAATAACAAGGTAAAAGAGGCTTTGGATAAAAATGGAACCGATAGTCTTCCATTAATTCTTGTGGACGAGGATATAGTCATAGAGGGCAGATATCCAAAGAATGAAGAAATAATGGAACTTTTACAAATCTCTAAAGATTATCTTGAAAGTAGTAAGCAAAATGGCTGTTGTTCTTCAGGTAATGATTCTTGCTGTAGTGAAGATAAAGAACCGGATCAAGGGGGCTGTGGAAATAACAGCTCTTGTTGCTAAGGGGATTATGAAGGAATTTAATCTTGCGGATATTAAATTAACCAAATATCTATTTTTCACAGGCAAGGGAGGTGTAGGTAAAACATCTACAGCTTGTGCAACAGCAGTGGCTTTAGCAGATGAAGGAAAGAAAGTACTGCTGATTAGTACCGACCCCTGCTTCAAATCTTCAAGATGTTTTTTTGAAACAGAATTAGACGGTAAAGCAAAAGCCAATTAAAGGAGTAGATAATTTAGAAGTAATCAATCTGGATCCATTGGAAGCGGCATATAACTATAAAGAAAAGTGTTGTAGCACCTTTTAGGGGTAAATTGCCTGATTCTGTTATTGAGAGTATGGAAGAACAGCTATCCGGATCTTGTACAGTGGAGATTGCTGCCTTTTAATGAGTTTTTCTAATTTCATTACAAATTCTAAGATCAATACAGACTATAACCATATTATATTTGATACAGCACCTACAGGTCATACCCTTAGAATGTTACAGCTTCCTTCTGCTTGGACTGATTTTTATCAGCGAAAGTACCCATGGAGCATCCTGTTTAGGACAGCTTTCAGGATTAGAGTCTAAAAAGAAACTTATAAAAAGGCAGTTGAAAAATTTATCAGATAAGAGTTTAACAACTCTGGTATTAGTTACAAGGCCTGATAAAACACCACTTAATGAGGTAGCCAGAGCATCAAAGGAGCTATCTGAGATTGGAATAAAAATCAAATATTAGTGATTAATGGTATCTTAGAAAATTATGATGATGACTTATCTGAAAGTATATTTAACAAACAAAAGTTAGCCCTTGAAAATATGCCGGATATGTTGACTGAGTTTGATACCTATACAATTGCCTTGAGATCATACAACATTACCGAATCGACTCTATAAGAAATCTACTTAAGAAAGATCAAATAAAATGAACAAAAAAAGTGGAAGTAGAAGGCAAACTCTTTAATTTAGATGATATTGTTAGTGATCTTGTAAAAATAATAGAAAAAGTAATCTTTACTATGGGCAAGGGTGGTGTAGGAAAGACTACTATTGCATCTTCCGTTGCCCTCAAGCTAGCAAACTTGGTAAAAAGGTACATCTGGCTACAACAGATCCCGCTGACCATATCAAATTTATGATAGATAGTTCAAGTGGAATATCTATGAGTCATATTGATGAAAAAGAAGAATTAAAAAAATATCAAGATGAAATACTTGAAAATGCAAGAAAAACAATGAGTGAGGATGATGTAGCTTACATTGAGGAAGATTTAAGATCACCATGTACACAGGAAATAGCTGTATTTAGAGCTTTTGCAGAGCTCGTGGAAAAAGCAGACGATGAGATAGTGGTGATTGATACTGCTCCTACAGGTCATACCCTATTGTTGTTAGACTCAACTTTAAGTTATCATCAAGAAGTTCAAAAGAACACAAGGACAGATACCTGAATCTGTAAAAAAACTTGTTACCCAGATTAAGGGGAGAGGAAACAGAAGTATTAATAGTTAGCTTGGCGGAGGCTACCCCTGTTTTATGAGGCATCTCGATTAGAAGAAGATCTAACAAGGGCATCCATTCATACCAATTGGTGGATTGTCAATTCATCCTTGTATAAAGCAAATCCCGTAACAAGATGTTATCTGCAAAGCGAATGAAGAAGTTAAGTGGATTAACAAGATATTAGATCATACTTCAGGAAAGCTAGCCGTTATTGAATGGACAAAAGAAGACCTTTTGTGGTGATAAACTTTATCAGATATAAAAAGAAAAATGATGAAGAGTTTATACAAAACCATTAAAGAGATTGAAAATAAGGTTCAAAAATAATTGAGAAAGTTGAGGCGATTTAGGAATGAAGAAAAATTTTTCCTTCTATTCGGAATGGTTAGGAAAATTTGAGTTCTATAACGTGTCTATACCAACAACAATTTTACTTTGGATAATGATTTATCCAATGATGTTGAAAATTGATTTTTAAGAGTATCAAAAGACATAGGAAAAAAATCCTAAAGGTCTATTTATTACATGGTTTGTGAAATTGGATCATTAAGCCACTCAGCATGTATTTAATTTCTTCCTTATTTTTTTCTTTATTATTTATAAAGGATTTATAAATAAGGAATTGGCATCAGAATATTTAGCTCGGGGCGGTTTTACTCGGAGCTGCACCATGTACAGCAATGGTATTTGTATGGAGCAAGTTAACAAGAGGTGATAGTGCTTATACCTTAGTACAGGTAGCTAGTAACGACTTAATTATTTTTTTCATGGCATATTTAACAAAGCTGCCATTTTTCAATTGCAGCTCCCTGTAGCATGATTGGGCAGGGCACTATAGGTAAATCTGTTCCAAGACAGAAGAGATAAGTTAGAAGTTGTAGCTAAGTATAAGTATCGAGTTTTATTTTTGGGGAAAATATGGAGGTAGGGTATAAATGGATAATGGATGGCTAAACCGGTCACAATTTTTGTTTGAGAGAACGGAGTTGGAAAATCTACACTTAAAGGTTATGGATACCTTGGGATTTAATCCTGATATTATAATACTCGATCCGCCAAGAGACGGAATACATCCAAAGGCATTACCAAAGATACTGGACTTCGGTGCCAAAAAGAATAGTTTATATCTCCTGCAAGCCTACATCCTTTGTGCGTGATCTAAAAGTGATGGAAGCCGCCGACTACAGAATGGAAAAAAATGCGTGGGAGTAGATATGTTCCTAATACCGTTAATTGTGAGACGGTAGCACTATTGTCCAAACTTGATGTCGATAAGCATATAGATGTTGAAATTAAGCTTGATGAGCTTGATTTGACAAGTGCTGAAAGTAAAGCGTCTTATGCACAAATTAAGGAATATATATTAGAAAAAAATTTGATTTAAAGGTTTCGACACTCTATATTACACAGATTAAAAAGGAAATGTGGTATTGAATTAAGGGAGCATTATAATAAATCCAAAAAAAGAGAAACAGGTTATTCCACAATGCACACCGGAAAAAGAGGAAGCTATCATGGAGGCTTTAAGGCATTTTAAAATGATTTAGTAGGAATGGAGGGTATTTATGAGACTATTTTTACAAAAACAGAAACCGACAAGTAAATGACAAAAGAAGTCAAGGTGTTGACAATTCGCGCCATATTAAGTTATTTAAGAATCTCCTTGTATTTCATTGCCATTTCTGTTATAACAAATTATACTATCTAAAAATAGAAAGGACTTAAGATGACAACTCTTATTAAAACATAAACGTGTAGAATTTTCAGAACTTTTTTATGACCTAGTTTTTGTTTTTGCAATTTCAAAAGCAACTACTTTAATTGACCATCTTCATAACGGTATTTTGACTTGGAATTCTTTCCTTGATTTTTTCATGGCTGTCTTGGTTCTCACCGATTCCTGGATGATTCAAACCGTTTATACCAATCGCTATGGAAAGAACTCTTTATTTAACATAGTAATCATGTTTATCAAAATGGGACTTTTACTCTTTATAGCCAATATGATGGGACCTGATTGGCAACAATATTTTAATTATCTCTGTTGGGCTATTGGTACATTAACCCTTACCTTATTTTTTCAATATTTGGTTGAGTTTTTTAGAAAATCAACCGATGATGTTAATCGGGAAAGTATCAAAGATTTTCTATGGATAACAGGTCTAGGAAGTTTAGGAGTCTATCTAGCAGCTCTTCTTCCTATTTACGTTGGAGTCTATACCTTATTTGCTAGTATTCTGCTAACATTTATTATGCCAATTATCTTGCTTAGTAAAGATGAGCATTACCAGGTAAATTTCCCCCATTTAATCGAGCGCCTCTCCCTTCTTGTCATTATTACGTTTGGAGAGATGATTATGGAGCTAACTGACTTCTTTACAATCGAGAATTTCTCGATTTATTCGGTTCTCTATTTCATTATTACGCTTTCTCTGTTCTTGTTTTATTTTGGTCAATTCGACCATGCTATTGATGAAAATTCTGATAAAAAGGGACTATTTCTAGTTTACAGTCACTATCCTATTTTCATTGGACTTATTATGATGACTGTTTCGATGAGTTTTCTTCTGAATCCTGAAGTTAATCGTCTCTTTGCAACCAGCTTCTATTATATCGGATTTGGCCTCTTTCAAGCTGCTGTCCCTAGCAAATGGGCCCTATAACAAACACTATCTTAGCTATTCGAAAAGTTACTACTGTGTCCAAGCGACACTCTATCTGGCTGCCTTGATTCTCTCTTTAATCTTTGCTTCTAATCCTATAATAGTAGCGAGTATAACAACCATTTTAGCTCTAGCTATAGCCACTCATTTTATTTATTTTTATGTGACACAGAATAAAAATATTCCAAATCTAACTGGGGGTTATTTTTAATGAGATTATAACATAAAAAGCTTTTGGGAACCAAGGCTTTTTGGCTCTTTTAGTCAACTGTAGTGGGTTGAATAAAAGCTAACTCCTGGAGAGGGCTATCGTTGTCCTTTCCAGGCTTATATTCAGAAGAACCTGAAATATTTGAAAGTCCATTAAAAACTGAATATAGAAACAAAATGGAATATACTTTTGCTGATATGTATAAAGACAGTCCAATTATGCTTGGAATGCATAAGAAGAATAGATTTTACGAAGTAGTAGATACAAAAGGAATGTAACCTAGTACATAGAGATTTTGAAATAATAAGAAACGGAATTATCGACTTTGTAAGAGAAAAATCTTCCATTTGTAAAAAGAGAAATCATGAAGGACTTTTAAGACATTTAATCATTCGTTATGCATTGACAACGGGCGAAATAATGGTAAATATCGTAACAACAACACAAAGTGAATTTGATAGAAAGAGTTTTGTAGATATGCTTTTAGGATTGAAACTTGAAGGAAATATAAAATCTATCGTGCATACTGAAAATGACTCACTTGCAGATGCAGTTGTTCCAGAAAAATAAATATAATTTTTGGAAAAGAATACATAACAGAAAAATATTTGACTTGAAATTTAAAGTAGCACCATTTTCATTTTTTTCAACCAAATGTATTTGGAGCAATAAATCTATATTCAAAAAGCAATTGAACTTTGTGGAGACATAGAAAACAAAGTAGTATTTGACCTATATTCAGGAACGGGAACAATAGGGCAAATTGTAGCAAGAAAAGCAAAAAGCTGTTTATGGAATTGAAATTGTAGAAGAGGCAGTTGAAAGTGCAAACAAATCAGCAAAAAGAAAACGGACTAACAAATTGTACCTTCATTGCAGGAGACGTCTTAGAGGAAATTGAAAAACAGAAAAAGAAAATGGTAGATGTAATAGTCGTAGATCCACCAAGAGACGGAATAAAACCAAAAAAAGCATTGGAAAAATAATCTCCTGTGGTGCAAAAACAATGGTTTACATTTCTTGCAATCCAAAAACTCAAAAAGAGACGTACAAGTTCTAATCGAAAACGGCTACGAACTAAAAAAACATTAAAAATCTTTAACCAGTTTCCAAGAACAGTTCATTGCGAGGCTATAGCGTTGCTACAAAAAGAGGAATCATGAAAAATCCTCCATTTTAAGCAGTTTTTACAAGCATTTTGTGTTTGTAGATAATGTCGATTGTGGGAAGAAAAAAAGCTTCTAAAAAAATTATGTCGATGTGAATGTTTGCATTGATATGGTGTGCTTTGGTATGTTGCGACATGGTTTGATATAATTATAAAAATGACAAAAAAAGGAGTTAAACAATATGGTCGCTATTTCAGTAAACCGGGTAACTAAGACCTTTAAACGTTATGAAAAACAGGAACGAATTCTTGATAATTTCTTTCATAGAAAGTATTTGGAGAAAGTGGCAGTTGATAATGTCTCATTTCAAATTAATAAAGGAGAGTGTGTTGCTGTAATTGGGCAGAATGGCGCAGGAAAAACTACAATGATGAAGTTGATGTCCGACTTGCTGTTACCGACAACAGGAAAAAAATTGAAGTTTTTAAATTATAATCCCTTCAAAAAAAGGAAAAGGCTTATAAGAAATCCATTACACTATTGTTAGGACAAAAAAACAACAACTTTGGTGGGATGTTTCGGCGAAGGATAATTATTTACTACTAAAAAGATATATACGAGTTAAGAGATAAAGAATATGAAAAAGAACCTAAGTGAGCTAGTTGAGATGATTGGTGCTGAAGATATTCTTCAAAGCCCGTAAGAACATTATCACTTGGAGAAAAGAATGAAATGTGAATTAATTGGTTCATTGTTATATAAACCGGAAATTCTATTTCTTGATGAACCAACTATAGGGATGGATTTAATAGCACAAAAAGAAGTCAGGGAGTTTATTAAAAACTATAGTATCAATAATAAAGCAACAGTGATTTTGACAAGTCACAATATGGGTGATATAGAAGCTGTTTGTGAAAGAGCTATATTTATGGATAAAGGGAAGATATATTACGACGGTAAAATTTTTCTGAATTCGTAAAAAGAGCATGGGAAGGATGTACTGGTATCTATTGAGAAAAGAAGCGAGAATGAAAAATATTTTATGGAGTGAATATGGTGAAGTGCTTGAAAATAGCGAGGGGTTGGTAAAACTAAGGGTTGCAAAAGATGATATTATGGTATTAAGGCATAAGTTGGCAGACAATGAATATATAAACAATATCATGATATCTGAAGTTGGTGCAGAAGATATAGTTAGAGACTTCTATAAGATGGAGAAGAGACATGAAAGCACTTAAAAAGTATGTATCTGTATATCGACTGATGTGGAAGCAGGTAACGGATTATCGTTTCGAATTTCTTGCAGAGTTAGTATGCACATTCATACCGGTAATTGCTCTATACTATCTATGGAGTGACATATATATAGCTGAAAATAGCATAAAGGGAATGAAGTTTGGAGAGATGTTCCTTTATATAGTTTTTGGCTAGATTTATATCAATGATTATTACACCTAATTTTATATTTGAAATCATGGGTGATATACAGAGTGGAGAAATACAACATTTCATTTGTAAACCAATCAATTATATTAGATATTCATTTGTAAAATATATAGCTGAAAAAAAGTAGAAGTATGTTGTTTTGCTCAATCATTTATATTGTAATTTTTGCTTTCTTGTTTAAAGGTAAAATATTTTTATGGATCCGGAGTGGATATAATTTTATTTTTTTGTTGAAGTAATGGTGGCAATGGTATTTTTACTTCCAAATAGCAATGGTGATTGGATTATTGAGCTTTTTGGATATATGAAATTTCAAGTTGGTATTATACATTAACTTTTGCGATTGAATTTTTTTGGCGGGTGGTTTATTTCCACTCACACTATTACCGAATCAGTTTCTAATATATGTAGATACATGCCATTTCAATATATGATTTATTTTTCCGCACGAACATTATTGATGGGAACGGATAGGACAGAGGTGATTAGATACTATGTTATTGTACCATGGATAGTAGGTTTAGGAATACTCTTGAAGTGTTATGGAAAAATGGGCTTAAGCATTACGAGCTTATTGGAGGATAAAATGCGAGAACTAAGATTCCATATAAATATATTTAGAGGATTCATCGTGAACACATTTGCAAGAGAGTCAGATTATAGGGGAATTTAATAGCTGAAATAATAGACAGTTTGTTAAATATCTTTGTAAATATATTTTTTTCAAGATTATTTTTTTCTAAATACAAATGCTATAGCTGGTTGGAATAGTGAAGAAATGCTGGTGTTAGTCGCAGTAACACAGATTATAACATCGATTATCTATATGTTATTTATGAATAATTTACCAAGAATCCAAACTTATGTCTTGCATGGAGACTTCGATTATATATTGCTGAAACCTTGTAGTTCACAGTTTTATGTATCGCTTAGATACTTCTATTTTTGGAGCAGTACCAAGTGTGATATTTTTCATTTGCACTTTTGATATATGCACTGTTTCATGTAGGAGCAAAAATAACAGTAGTAAAGGCGATTATATTTTTTTATTGATATAGTAGCAGCTATTGTTATCTGCTATTCAATATGGTTCTTGATAATGATATTATCAATTATTTTTATAAAAATTGAGCGATGCATGAACTGTTTTTTAAGTGCGTTGAAATTTCTGGAGTATCCACAAAATATTTATAAGGGAATGATAAGAATTTTTAATGATCTATATTATACCGCTTGCAACAGTTTCAAATGTTTCGGCTGAAAAATTATTAGGAAAAGTAGGAATGATTGATACGATAGAAATTATTTTATTGTCGATAGTATTTTTATGTTGACAAGAATATGCTATAGATTGGCCTTTAAAAAGATATAGCAGTGCAAGTTCGTAATTGAGATTGAAAAAGGCTCGAAAGAAAGGCAGCTCATGTTATCGTGTTGAAGATGTAGTAGGTAACGGTTAAGTAGAGTATAGTTTTAATTTTAATACAATGATATAATGTAAAATAGTGAAAAAAATAGTGTAAAATTTAGTGAAAAAGAGCTGTATAAATATTTGAATTATTTGAGGGGAAAAATATATTGAGTTTATAGTCTAAACAGGATATAAATGGTGCATATATGAAACTATTAACAATTGATGAGATAATATCTTCGATTCTTGATGAAACCAAGGGACTTGATGAAGAGATAACTGACGGAATGATTCTCAAGGAAGAGATGATTCCATATTCAAGTCTTGATAAAGTAAAACAATTGCTGAAAATAGAATATTTAGATCAGGTATTCTCGGATTATATTTTTAAAAATATAACTGGGGTAATGTCGGTTTTTTTAAGTTATCAATTTGGCAACAATGATGAGATTGGACTTGATTGGTTAATAAATAGAAATCTTGAATACAGTGATTATCATATTCTACAAAAAAAGAAGGAATTATTATTATTGCAAACGGAGATCCATATACTATTTTACTTGAATACAGCTCCGGAAAGATATATGCTTTTACAAGTGATATGAGTTATGAAGAAAAAAATACAGATTGCTTTGGACTTTGAAGAACTGGTGAGAGCCATGGGAACAGGACAGTATGCACTTTGGAAGAATAATGAAAAAGAGTTCACTGAACTGATGAGTAGTATGGTGGAAGAAGATGGACTTGTGTTTTGGAAAGATTACGTGGGATTGTATTAGATAAATGCATAAACTGGTATTTATCAGAAAATGAGGAATAGTTGAAATGGAGGCGCTATAATAACATGAAGATTGAAGGAACCAGAAAGAACTGGATGCAATGGTAGAATTTCATAAGGGAAACCGTGTCGAGGGGCTGAGACTACAAGAAGAATTTGCAGCGGAATTTCGTAAGGAGTATAAAGACAAAGATCACTGTCCTTGCCTGAAAGCCTGTCGTTATCACGGAAACTGTAAGGAATGTGTAGCAATACACAGAGCGCATCAGGAACATGTTCCTAATTGTATGCGACCATTGATTAATAAAAAAATTGAAATTGATGTCAGAATTAACAGAGCATACCTTGGCAAATGAAATAGAAGCTCCACATGAGATTTTTAAGAAAATAGGCAAGTCAAATTTCAGTACATAAAGATATAGAGCATAATCAACTATACTTGAATAAGAGTTATATTTATTATAGAATTATGAAAAGACAGAAATATTACTAAAACAGGTTTTGCAGAAAGGAGAAGGTCCAATATTCTATACAGGAGAATGCCGGATCGAATTTTTGATATGAAAAATAATCGAAAACAAAAATGATTTTTGCATTTGATGGAAAAATAAATGTGCAGCGGAAGTTGAGGATGGAGAAACTCTGGTTTTTCCGTACACATGATTGTTTTGATAATCAGTTAAGTGAAGAGGGTTCATCTATAGGTAGCCTAAACTGGGATTGTATCAATCCGCCACAGGACCTGTTTATGTAAAAAGTGCTCTTGCAGGTGATGTACTGAAGGTTGAAATACTTGACATTAAACTTGAAAACCAAGGTGTGATGTGCGCACTCCCTGATAACGGTGTATTGGGTTCTTTAGTAAAAAGAAGAGTCTGTAAAGCGTTTGAAAGTGGAAGACAATAAGGTTTACTTTAATGAAAATATTGTATTTGATGTGAATCCTATGGTTGGAGTTATAGGTGTAGCACCAAAGAGTGGAGCTATAAATTGCGGAACGCCCGGAAATCATGGCGGAAATATGGACAATAAGAGAATTGCAAAAAGGTGCGACTCTTTATTTCCCTGTATTTCATGACGGAGCAATATTTTCTTTAGGTGATGTACATGCAGCCATGGGAGATGGAGAAATAATGGTCAGCGGTGTGGAAATTTCAGCTGATGTTACAGTAAGACTCTCTGTAATAAAGGGTGTAAGTATAGAGACACCGATGCTTGAAAACGATGATATCTGTGGTGTAATCTATTCTCACGAAGAGATTGAAAAAGCAGTATTTCATGCAGTAAGAATTACAAATGAGGTAATGCAAAAGAAGCTTGGACTTTCATTTAATGATGCGGGTATGCTTATTAGTGCAGTTGGAGACTTGAGATTTTGTCAGGTGGTAGATCCTGAGCGTACTGTTATGATGTGTATACCGAAAACTATACTTAAAGAATTGTTTTTAGATAAAAGTATAATTAAATATTGATAGATTAATATTAGCGGAGGATGAAAAAAATCTCCGGTTTTTTTACAGTTTAATTATCAATACATTGACTATATACCGATTACTTTTATAATGGAATCATATGATAAATTACTACAGAGTATACTAAGAAAGAATAAATGGAGAAAGTATGGATAAAGGGAATATATTAGTAATAGGTGACTCGGGGGTCGGCAAATCAACCTTGATCAATGCTGTTTTAGGAGAGGAAATTGCTGAATCCGGTTTTGGAGATAAGGGTACTACAAAAGAACTGAAAGTATATGAAAGTGATGTACTGGATTTTCGTATTATAGACACTGTAGGTTTTGAACCGTCATTTTTTAAAAGAATGGGGGCTATAAATGCTGTAAAAAAGTGGTCAAAAAATGCCGTTAAAGAGGGAAAAGAAAACTCGGATATAAATGTTATATGGTTTTGCGTCGAAGGCACTTCGAGTAAATTATTTCCGGAGGCAATAAAAAGTCTTTCTAAAGCGACATCTATTTATCCATCTGTTCCAATAATAGTTGTAATTACAAAAATCATATTCAAAAGCCTGAGCGTGAAAGAAATATACAGATGGTTAAAGAGGTATTTGAAAAGCAAAAAGAATACAAAAAAATCTGAAGGGCATTATTCCTGTAGTTGCAATGATATATGAAATAGATGAAGAGCAATTTGTGGCACAGGAAGGTATAACCGAGCTTATAGATATGACATATGAGCTGATACCTGAAGGTATGCAAGCAGCAAAAAAAGACATTGAAGCATTTAAACTAAACAGAAAAAGATCATTTGCACAAACTGCAATTGCTACTTTTACGCTAAGTGCTGTGGCAATAGCGGCAATACCTATTCCGCTTTCAGATGCAGTATTGTTATCACCTTTAGAGATTGGAGAAATAAATTCTTTGGCAAAGATATATGGCATTAAGAATGATAAAAACTCTAAAAGATTTTTAAATTCTGTTGTAGAAGCAGGAACTGTAGGTATGGCTGCAAAGGCGGCTATAAATGCGCTAAAAGCAATTCCGCAATCAATCTGGCGGCCTCTGTAATAAATGCAGCTGTTGCAGGTGCTATCGTTCTTGGAATAGGTGAAGTATGTGTGTATACATATGAGCAAATTTACCTTGGAAATAAGTCTTTGGACGATGTGGATTGGATCAATAAGATAATTGAGGCCAAGTTAAATAAACAAATAATTGAAAAGATAAATATGATTATAACTGATGAGGATTTTAGAAACGGTAATATAACTAATTTAAAGAAGCTGTTTACAAAGCTGTTGATAAAATAAGGAGATTTTATGGCAATAGACGGAGTAAAAAAATTATAGACAGTGATGATGCTTATGATATTTATAATGATATTGTGGAACGATATAAAGATGGTGTAGATGTAGAGCTCATTAAAAGAGAATGGCTTGCTGAGGAAGCAAATTTTTGCATAGATGAATTGTATACAGAGATATATTGGACAGCTCTTGCTTATTCACTTTGGAAGATAGGACATTTGGATGAAAATATAAAAAATAAAGCTTTAGAAATCATATCAGAAGGTGCAAGCAAACTATGGAACGAGATAGACGAAAGGGCGGTAAAAGCGAGGCAGAAAGCTTTAAATAAATTAGCTCTTCAAATTCAAAGTGAGAATCCACGACCGATTAAAAAGCCTAAGTCACAAAAAAGAAGAGAACCGTATTTTGAACTTGGAGATGTTATCTCGGTAAAGTTTGAGAATGAATATGGAATCTGTTTTGTCTCGGATTTGGAGGTTAGACCAAGAAAGATAGAATATCATATAGCCTGTGCAAGAACATTACAGGATTTTGAGCCTACAATGGATGATTTTATTAACAGCAGTATTGCTTATAAGAAAATGAACACGGAGTTTGCGCTTGAAACGGACTGCTGGTTTAATCATAAGGATCTGGGTGTATTACTGCCATATTTAAAGAAAATAGGTAAGGTAAAACTTAAACCTTACAGTTTGGGAGTACTCTCGCCTGCTGATTCGCTTGAGCATTTTTATGATGATATTACAAATGAATCGGATTTATGGCCTTTTAAGACAATCGAGATAAGCGAAATAATAGAAGAAATTTTAGAAAATTAACATGGAAGAAATTTATAATGAATAAGAAATGTCGTATAAAACCGGAAGATTTAAAAGATCTTTTTCACACAGATGGTCCTGAGGGTTGTATAGCTACTGACAGAATAATGCTTGAAGGCAGAAAAAGTAGGATATATGTACAGAGAGTATGCGGATCGAAAAGATGATAGTGGATGGAGATTTACAGCAGGAGATGAGAACGAAGAATATATGTCAAATGCTGAAAATGCCGGAGTATATACTTTAAATGCCGTTGCCAATATTGATTCGGATATTATTCCTTTTTTGAATTCACCTGTAGGAAGCGGTTTTTTCAGAGATAAAGACGGTCATTTTGTAAAGGATGATTTTGATATAATTGCGAGACAGGAGATAGATGAGATTTTTATATGAACATAATATTGCAGACTCAAAGGATTATGAGAACAGAGATCCGGAGGAATTGGCAGAAATATATAAAAATATTAAGATAGTTCAGGAGAATCATGATTTGTCCGATGATGATGTAGAAGAATTATTAAAAAGCATTTTCTCTGACTATGATGAATCATAATAAATCGTATATAAACCGGAGTAATATTTATTGACTGAGCAAAAGGTAGAGTAAAATAATACATACTTAATAATAAAAAAACGTACCGAATAGGTACGTTTTTTTATTTTTAATAATAGCTTGTAAGCTTATCTACATTTTCAATTATAACAATCTTTGTATCGGCATCTACGCTGTTTACAAGTTTTTCATGTACTCCTCAGGGATTCTTATACAACCGGCTGATGAAGTATCTTTGTCGGTTTTTGTACAGTGGATGAAGATTGCTGAGCCTTTACCGGGTACAGCTTCCGTATTATAGTTAAGTGCTAATGCATAGTTGTAGAAAGGATGAGCCGCTTTTAAATCTTCGGCTGAATTCCAGTCTTTCTTTACATTTGAGGTATTTACCCATTTATTGTAATATGCACTGTTTGAATCATCTACCCAGTAATCTCCATCACCTATCTTACGATATTCCAAGATGCTTCGGGATTATCCTTAAGTCCGAAGGCGAACATAGCACTGAATACTCCTTCAGGTGTTTTTATCACCTTCAGCTTTCTCAATAGAAATACCGTTTGTACCGGCTATACCGTTTACATACCAGTTCTTTTTCCATGTACCGTCTGCTGATTTTGTATAGTCATTGACTGTTACCTTGTTTTTATTGCTTTTATGTCCCACTATCAGCACAATATGGCTTGCAGATTTTTGAAACTGCCAGCTTTTCTACAGGCAGTGCGGCATAAGAGTTTATAGTTGTACTTGCCAGCAGTGTTGTAAACACCATAAAAAGTTGCGCATATTTTTAATCAAATTCATATATTATTCCATTCTGCATTGGAGATGTAAATGCATCTCATCATTAAAAATTCTATAAACAAGATTTTTATACTGACCACTATGCTTTAGTCAATGAAAAAAATTAAAAAAATATAGTCCTTATTTCTTTTTACATAAAAACAGGTTAAATACAACAGGTTAACGTGGGAACATGCTAAAGTGCACACATCTTCCGGCTGTAAAGTACAGAGTCGTTGAAAAAGGACGGACATGTTATCGAAGGAGACTTTTATTATATTGAAAACGGAATGGGCAAGCAACTTAGATGGCTGGCAAAAATATTTGCAATATTTGGAATAATGGTAGGTTTCTTCGGAATAGGAACTTTTACCCGGATAAACGGTATTACAAGTGCAATAGGGAACTTCTTTGACTTTGATAGCACTAAACGGTGTAGTGGTAAGAGAGACAAAATCATTTTTTGAGCGTGGCGTTCATAATAAAATATAAAGCAAAAAGGTCTTAGACTCACAGATTTATAACTGTAAATCTAAGACCTTTTGTTAGTTATTATTGTTCTGCATATTCAGGAAATGTAATACTGTTTTCCTTGAAAACATGAACAAAAATATCCTCAACGAAATCCTTCATAAGTTTAAACGTATTGGCATATGTGACGCAAGTATCAGCCGGTACTTGAAAGTTATTTGTAAGCTGTTGCATTTCCTTAATCATGTCGCCTACATCTACATGTTCACCTTCAAGTTCACTTATCAATTCAAGAGTTTCTTTGTCAGGATGATGATTTGAACGCATCAGCGGGAATATGAGCCTCTCTTCTTTTGCAAAATGCTCTTCAAGTTCTGCTTTCATTCTTGCAAATAAGTTGTGAATCTTTGTAAGTTCCGCACCATGATGCTGATAATGTACTATCAAAATCTTGTTTAAAAGCTTTTCGATTTGTTCCATCATCTCACGTTCTGTAACATGATGAGTTGCCTCAAGATTATCAAGCATCTCATTAACGCTTAGTTTTTCAAAATCTTCTATGGATTCCACACTTTCTTTGATTTTGTGGAACAGGCTGCGAAGCTATATTGTTAAGTTCATTTATAAGTGAAGTAAGGTCAATACTCCCGTCTGTGAAAGACTCATCAAGTGGCATATGACCACCACAGCAGTAGTCAAGGTGTAAGTTGTTAAGATAAGGAATTGTTTGAGGATATTGTTTAACAATATCGGCAAGTGACATTTTAGCTGTAATCATAGCATACCTCCTTAAAAGTGAGTGAATTATCATAAACAAATTCATTGTCAGTTTTTATAGATAAAGATGAACTTACATCAATATCTATAAAAAGAGTATACACTTATAAAATATCGAAATCTGTAACAAATAAGACAAAATAAAAATATTATAAGAATATAATTATAGTTTTTAATTTAAAAGATACAAAAACAGATGAAATGGTAGGGTTTAAAAATCAGCTTGAAAGAAGTATATATTTGTTGTATACTTTTTTTGTTATAATTTTATATGGGTTCTCTTAGTTAAATGGATATAACGATAGCCTCCTAAGCTGTAATTGTGGGTTCGATTCCCGCAGGGAACATTTTTTTAGCAATGGAATTAGCCATTGCTATTTTTTTATTCTTGCCGTAAATATTTACTGTGATAAAATAGTATCAGATATTTGATGTATATGGTAAGAAAGGGGATGCTTATGTACGAAAGAGAGATAAAAGAACTTCAAAAAGATAATCGATGACAGTAAAGCAATAGTATTTTTCGGTGGTGCGGAGTTTCTACAGAAAGCGGCATTCCGGATTTCAGAAGTGCGGACGGTCTTTACAATCAAAAAGTATAAGTACTCTCCCGAACAGGTGGTAAGTCACAGCTTTTTATGAAATATCCTGAGGTTTTTATGAGTTTTATAAGGATAAAATGATGTGTCTTGAGGCAAAAGCCAAATGCAGCACATAATAAACTCTCAGAGCTTGAAAAAGTCGGGAAAGCTTAAGGCTGTAGTGACACAGAATATTGACGGGCTTCATCAAAAAGCCGGAAGTAAAAACAGTCTATGAGCTTCACGGAAGTATACATAGAAATTACTGTATGAAATGTGGAAAATCCTATGATGCAAAAATATTAAAAAAATCATAAAGGAATACCATATTGTGAATGTGGCGGTATGATAAAACCTGATGTTGTTTTTGTATGAAGAGGACTTGACGGTAATGTAATAAATGCCGCGATAAGAGCAATCGCATCGGCAGACACTCTTATAATCGGCGGAACATCTTTGAGGGTATATCCTGCGGCAAGTTTTATTGATTATTTTCATGGAAAGCACCTTGTGGTTATAAATAAATTGGAGACCGGAAAAACTGTAAATGCAGAGTTGTATGTGAATGCTCCTATCGGAGAGATTATGAGCGGAATAATTGTCTGATAGAAAATAATAAAAAAGAGGTGGGTTATGCCAAGGGGGAACAATCAAAAATTTAAATTTACATATCTTATGAAAATCATGGCTGAGAAGACTGATGATGAACATAGTCTCACTATGCCACAAATACTTGAGGAGCTTGAGAAGTACGAAGTCACTGCAGAGAGAAAAAGTATTTATGAAGATTTTAAGGATATGGCAAAAATTAGGCATAGATGTTATAAAGGAGCAAAAGAGGTAGAGAGACATTTTATCATATCGCAGGAAGAGAGTTTGAGCTTGCAGAGGTAAAACTTCTTATTGATGCTGTACAATCTGCAAAGTTTATAACTCAAAAAAAGTCAAAGTCGCTGATTTCCAAAGTGAAGAATTTTGTAAGTGAGCATCAGGCCAGGCAATTACAAAGACAGATTGTGATAAACGATCGTGTAAAGACCATGAATGAAAGTGTATATTACAATGTGGATGATATACATACTGCGATAAATCAAAACAGGAAGATTAAATTCAAATACTACAAATGGGATATCGATAAGAAGCTTGTGGAAAGACATGGCGGAATATATTTCGTTGTCAGTCCATGGGCACTGCTTTGGGATGATGAAAACTACTATATGATTGCCTTTGATGATTGGGATAATAAGATAAAACATTACCGTGTAGATAAGATGATGTATATCGAGGTGGGAAATGAAGAGAGAGCCGGAAAGGAAGAGTTCAAAAACTTTGATATGGCAAAATACTCAAAGGCAACATTCGGTATGTATCATGGTGAAAAAGACTAAGGTATGTATAAAATTTGCAAATCATATGTGTGAGTATTTATAGACAGATTCGGGAAAGATACTCTTTTCAGAAAAAAATAGATGAAAATCAGAGTGAGCTGATAGTGGATATAAATGTCAGCCCGCAGTTTTTTTCGGATGGATTTTTCAGCCTTGGAAATGATGTTGAAATAGTATCTCCAAAAAGAAGTTGTTAATGAGCTGAGGGAATACACAAAGAAATTTATAATGAAATATGAATAGATTTTAGAAGGCTTTTACTTTTAAAGTGAGAGTCTTTTTTGATGGTATTTTTAAAGGACAGCATAGGTGATATTTTATAATCAAAGAGAAATTTGATTGGAGGATGTTATGGAAAAGATATTTATAACAGTAACAGGGACAAGGCATTATTTCGGAAGCGAATTTTTGGAAAAAGATATGAAGCTTATTTTAGAAAAGGAGCCTGACAATGAATATGACAAAGAGGCTATAAAGGTACTTTGTGATGGGCTCGGGAAGATAGGATATGTGTCAAACAGCCCATATACAGTGTTAGGTGAATCATTCAGTGCAGGAAGATTATATGATAAAATAGGCGAGAGAGCGGTAGCAAAAGTAATACATAAAACAGATTGCGGTATTGTATGCAAGATTTCAAAAAAATCCTTGTTGGGTAGTGAGAAATAGTCTATCATTGTATAGAGATAAAATTGGGTGAGAATGGATTATTAATCGAATAATATAAGGAGTAAGTATGAGTGCTTTGGGTAATATTTTGTGGTTTATTTTCTGTGGGCTTTGGAGTGGGATGTTGTGGATATTTGCCGGTTGTCTTTGCTGTATAACGGTTATAGGAATACCTTTAGGTCTTCAATGCTTTAAGTTTGCCGGGTTGGCATTTTTTCCGTTCGGAAAAGAAGTGGTATATGGAGGAGGTGCGGTAAGCTTTCTTGTAAATATTATCTGGCTTATTACGCTTGGAATACCTATAGCAATCACTCATGCAATTGCAGGGGCTGATTCTTTGTATAACCATAATAGGTTTTTCCTTTTTGGACTTCAGTTTTTCAAATTGGCTAAACTTTCATTAATGCCTTTCGGTGCAAGAATAATTTAATTAAAAACATCCTTAAATTAAGGAATAGCTGATTGAAAAAAACATATAATTGATATATTATTGAGATAACAAATTTTTGGTAATTTATATATCAACGATATATTAGGAGGATAATATGCCAATTAGTTTAAAAAAAGGTCAAAAAGTTAGTCTTACAAAGGGAAATCCGGGACTTAAGAATGTTGTGGTAGGACTTGGATGGGATACAAATGCCTATGATACAGGTGCAGATTTTGACCTGGATGCAGCAGCATTTTGTTTAACAGATTCAGGTAAAGTTTCAAGCCAGAATGATTTCGTATTCTTTGGAAATCTTAATCACCAATCAGGTGCAATAAGCCATTTGGGAGATAATCTTACAGGTGCAGGTGACGGTGATGATGAACAGATAAAGATTGATCTGTCAAGAATTCCTGCAGAGATAACAAAAATTGCATTTACAGTTACTATTTATGAGGCTGATGCAAGAAGACAGAATTTCGGACAGGTTTCAAATGCTTTTGTAAGAATATTTGATGAGAATACAGGCGAAGAACTTTTGAGATATGACCTTGGTGAAGACTTCTCTATTGAAACCGCGGTTGTATTCGGTGAACTGTATAAGAACGGTGACGAGTGGAAATTTAATGCGATAGGTAGCGGATACCAGGGCGGATTGGCTGCTCTTTGCAATATGTATGGAATAGATGCAGAATAGATTTTTACTATGGGGACTGTGCACTTTTTAGGTGCCGGTCCTTTTTATTAAAAATATTTTATTCGTAACATATGATACTGAAAAATATAGTTTAGAAGATTATAATTAGGGCATACTAACTTATATGGGGAAAAAGGAGAATGATATGAGTAAAAATACTTGATTTAAATAAACCGGTTTTTGAGTTGGCAAGGGAATATCCCGATTTTATAGAAATATTTTTCAGAGCTTGGATTTAAAGATATAAAAATCCTGTAATGTTAAATTCAATGGGGCGCTTTATTACTATAAATAAGGGCGCTGAAATGAAAAGGGATTCCTCTTGAAAAATAAAAAGAAGTTTTTAAAAGAGCATGGGTATGAGATAGCTGAAGAAAAAGAAGAAAAAAAGAATTAAAAGAGGTGGCAGAGAGTATACAAAAACAACACTGAAGACAGTACCGAGTTACTCAAGCAGTATTTGATAAGACTCTCAAACGGTGAATCATTGGAGTCGGTTCAAAAAGATTTTTAGAGAAAAATTTGAATCTGTAGATGCAAGTGAAATAATGAAGGCGGAGCAGTCACTGATGGAATCGGGAATGCCGTATCAGGAGGTTCAAAAAAATTATGTGATGTTCACTCGGCGCTGTTTCATGGAACAACAAGCAATGAGCTTGGAAGTGAGAATGACATAAAGAATACTATGAGTATGGCAGACGGTGCAAATGAAGATGACACTAAAATGCTTATTGAGACAAAGGGACATCCGCTTTCTACATTTACAAGAGAGAATGAAAAATCTTGAGAAATACATAAACGAATTTTTTGGTTAAACTTGAAAAATGAGGTGGACAGAGTTCTGCTTTCAAAGATAAGAGAAGTTTCCATGCATTATGCAAAAAAAGGAGATCTTTTATATCCTTTATTAAAGACTAAATATAATGTTTCCGGACCTGCTACTGTAATGTGGTCCGTAGATGATGAAATCAGGGATGAGCTTGGAAGACTGGATAAGATCGAAAAAGAAGATGAGCAGTGGGTAACAGATATAAAGGCTGTAATCACTCGTATGCAGGAAATGATCTATAAGGAGGCAAATATCTTATTCCCGATATGTACAGTGAACTTTACAGATGAGGATTGGTTGAATATATATCTGGACAGCAAGGGATATGAAAACTGTCTTGATATTGTACCTGAAAGCTTTGATAAAGGCGAAAAGGTAAAAAGAGAGTTTGATGATATTGACGGAGAGATAGTACTTCCCGGAGGACATTTTACAAAAGAGCAGCTTATTGCACTCTTAGATACCATGCCTCTTGAGATTACATTTATAGATGCAGATGATATAAACAGATTCTTTAACGACAATGATTGCCCGAAAGCATTTAAAAGACCGTTGATGGCAATTGACAGAGATGTGTATTCATGCCATCCTCCAAAGATAGAGCCAATGGTAAGAGAGATAATATCCGGTTTTAAGAACGGAAGCAGGGATGAGGTTGCTATCTGGGTGAAGAAAAATAATAAAGATATGCTTGTAAAATATATGGCTGTAAGAGATAAAAAAACAAAAAGTATCTTGGAACTATGGAAATAGTACAGGACATGGATTTTGCAAGAGAGCATTTTGAAGAAGAGAATAAATAATAAGAAATGAGCCTATGAATTTATTTCATAGGCTCGATTTGTCATTCGATTATATTTGTAAGTCCGTTTTTTTATAAATGAGAGTGTAAGCACTGCAAGATCATGAGGTGACATTTCAAAATCAGAGTCTATCCATCTTGTAAAGCAGTCCGAGTGTACCGGAAAGAATAAAATCATAGTATAATTCGAAATAAGGCATATTTTTGCTTGATGAATGCCTTATATTTATTGAATACACAGAATTGCAACTTGTTTCTAAGTTCATTGGAGAAATTTGAATCCAGATCATCATGTATAAATATCTTAGACATATCCTTATTGTCATATATGAATACAAATAAAGCTTCTATAAAAGGAACCAGATTGTCTGTATCAGGAGCTATTGTGGTAAGTATATCATCAAAATCTTTTTAAAAAGATCGGCTTGAATATGATCCATCAAATCATAGACATCCTTATAGTGTAAGTAAAATGTACCTCTGTTTATGTCCGCCATTTGAGCCAATTCTTTTACTGTAATATTTTTGGATCTTCTTTGTTTCGAGTAAAATACTCAGACATTTTTCTAAGCTGTGATCTGGTTTTTCTTACTCTCCTGTCTAAAAGTGCGTTCGTTCATAAAACCTCCAATTATTATTTTTAATTCTATTATTAGACTACATATAAAAATGCTGTTTAAAAATTCTAATATCATTTAATTAACTATTGTATATAAATATACTTAAAAGTATAATCAATTGCATTAAAAAAAGCAATAGTTAATTAAAACGGTAACAAAAGCACGGTAGTTTGACAGTTGAATAAAAGAAAAAATCTTGTAGGCCCTGAAAAGCCTATATTTTTTTGTCAAATTTTCTTCATTTTTATGTGGCTATTTGCGGTTATTTATGGTATAATTAGCGTATGGAGGAATTAATTTATGAAACTAACATGTGCCGGAACAAAAAAAGTCACCTAGTTATTATATTCAAAAATCTGTGCGTATAGGAAATAAAACCACTACTAAGACTGTAGAACGACTTGGAAGTATCGAAGAAATTAGGGCACGATGTGGAGAGCAAGATCCCCTTGAATGGGCAAAGGCATATGTCAGAAAGCTGACCATTGCTGAAAAGGAGACGAAAAAGGGAGTTCTGCTTAAATTTTCTTCATCCATGCTCATAGATAAAGATGTTCGTAACTCCTGCAATGCGGGGTACCTTTTTTTATTCAAGATATCTACTATTCCCTTGGCTTGGATAAGATTTGCAACACTATAGCAGAAAAAAATATAAATTCGATTATGACCTAAATGACATTCTTTCCATGCTTGTTTATTCAAGAATTATTGCACCTGGCTCCAAACTTTCTTCTCTTGAAAGCTCTCAAAAATTTCTTGAGCAACCTAAATGCGAATTGCACCAGGTGTACAGAGCTCTTGAAGTAATCGCAAATGAAAACGACTTCTTTCAGTCTGAGCTATACAAGAACTCACAAAACCCTAGTGAACCGTAACAAGGAAGTACTTTTATTACGACTGCACAAACTATTATTTCGAGATTGAAGAGGAAGACGATTTTAGAAAGTATGGGATTTCAAAAAGAGTATCGTCCTAATCCCATTGTCCAAATGGGTATGTTCATGGATGCTGATGCTATACCTTTGGCCTTTTCTATCTTTGAGGGCAACCAAAACGAACAGCCCTCTATGTCTCCGCTTGAACAGAAAATTATAAAAGACTTCGGCACTTCAAATTTCATTGTATGTACAGATGCCGGGCTTTCCTCCACTTCAAACAGAAAACTTAACAGCATTCAGGGGAGAGGATTTGTAACAACACAGTCTATCAAAAAGCTCAAAGGTTTCTTACAGGATTTCTGTCTTGCTGATGAGGGATGGTATCTTCCCGGCAGCAATAAAAAATATAAGCTTAGTGAGCTTGATGAAGAAGCCGATTATGACAAGGTTTTTTATAATGACAGATGGATTAATGAGGACAATCTTGAACAGCATCTTATTGTTACTTATTCCATCAAATATCGTAATTATCAGAGGACCGTAAGAGAGCGTCAAGTTGAAAGAGCAATAAAGTACATAGAGTCGCCATCTAAGCTTACAAAGAACAGAGCCAATGACCCAAAACGATTTGTTGAACAGGGCATTGCACCCGGATGGTGAAGTTGCCAGTAAAACAATCACCTCATTAAACCAAAAAAACAGATTGATAACGAAACCAAATACGACGGATTTTACGCTGTCTGTACAAACCTTGAGTGTGATGTATCAAGTATTATTAAAATCAATCAAAGAAGATGGGAAATTGAGGAATGCTTTCGCATCATGAAGACTGAATTTAAATCCAGACCTATATATCTATCCAGAAAAGATAGAATAACAGCTCACTTCACTACCTGCTTTACAGCTCTGGTTATTTATAGAATTCTTGAGCAAAAAGCTAAAGGAAAAAAATACACCTGTGAAGAACTAATAAATACAATACGTTCCATGGATATGATGATCGCACCTGGAGAAGGATATATCCCGACCTACACTCGCACCGATATCACGGATGCTCTGCACGATGCTTTTGGATTTAGAACAGACTACCAGATAACATCTCAGAAAAAAATATGAGAAAAATTTTAAATCAGACTCGAAAAAGAAAAAAATAACCACATACTTTTTCATTAAGAAAGCCCCACAAACAGCGTATTTACACTACTTGTGAGGCTTTTACTCTCTTTCAACTGTCAAAGACGGGATTGTATATAAATATACTTAAAAAGTATAATCAATTGCATTAAAAAAAGCAATAGTTAATTAAAAACGGTAACAAAAAGCATTTTTATTAAAAAAATCATTTTTAAGTAAAGTTAAAAAGTATAGTATAATATAATATCGAGGTCAAAAACCTTAAAATTGGATTTAAAAACATTTTTGTGATATAAGGACTTTTTATGAGAACTAAGAAATTTAGATATATTATATTTGTATTTGTATTCCTATTGGCAGTAATAGGTTTTTTTACTATATTCCTTTTTGAAAAATAAAGTTGACAATGTAGGTGTAGATATTGAAACGAGCGATATGAATATACCGAAGCTATATAATGTGCTTGGGGACTACTACATAAATAAAATGTATGGGTACAGCAATGAAAATGGATGTGGAGGTATCTGATAATATACTGTCTTTTGGTGCTGGATGATTTCAGTATGAAGTTTAAAATAGTAGATACAAATATTTCCGAAATAGAAGAGTATGATTACAGTATCAGAAAATTTGATACGAATGAGCTTGTTGAAAGCGGTGACAGGACAAAGGTGGACGGAGATATTATAGATTTGCATCTATCAAGCCTTATGGAAGAAAATAAGGAATATTTCCTTGAATTAAGGATGTATACAGGTGGAAAAAAACTTTTCATTATTACAGCAGGATAGTAAGAAGTAATACAGAATTCCTAAAAACAGCTTATTGATATGGCAAATACTTTTTCCAATAATAATTTTGACAGTAATACCGCCAGAGACAATACAGTATATCTGGAGAGTGACGGAACAGGAAATTCAAAGGGACTTGAATATGTTACATTAAAGTCGGATTTTAATATGATCAGCTATAATGGAATGAATTTAACACCCACAGAAAAAGGAAGTGAGCCTTGTAAATTATAACGGGAAGGTTGGAGAGATACATTTCAGCTTCAAGGCGGAAGCAGGTGATAAATCATATAATATAGAAGAAAATTTTTATATGTAAATCAGGAACTCAAAGGCTATATATGCTTGATTATACCAGGACTATGAATCAAAGCCTTTCAAACGGTCTTAAGTATGATAAAAAAACAGATCTGGGCATGGGCAATAAAGAAGTGAAGATTATTTCAGACAATAGTGGTGAAAAAATTGCATTTCTTGCAGATAACAAACTTTTTTTATCAAGCAGTAAAAATGGAAAAATTGAAATGGTATATAATGCAGGAAAGTATAATTACATTATGCCGCTTAAGTTTGGAGACGGGTTGTATTTTATAAGTTACGGATATAATATTGACGCAGCTCATATTGGAGAAGTCGGTGTAAGCTTGATGAAATATATGGAAGGCTCGAAAAAGACTGTCAAACTTGCATTTGTAAAGGCTGATATTGACACATCAAGTCTAAAGGAGTCAATAGATGAGCTTGCATATATGGGTGATAATGCAATGCTATATCTGAAACTTATAGATAAGGTGGTAGGTCTTGATATTTCATCCGGCAATTATGTCACTGTCGCGGAAAATTTGGAAAATGGTAAATATTCTATAAGTCAGGATAAGAGCCTTCTCTCATGGAATATTGGAGACGGATTAAATATTTATAATTTTTCGACCGGAGAAAATAAACAGCTGGATAATGAAAATGATGTGTTATTACCTATAGGATACATAGGAAGTGATTTGGTAGTTGCGATACAGTCACAAAATATTTCAAATACCATTAACGGAAAATCAACAGGAAGTATTTTTGAAAAGGTAAGTATATACAATAATCTTTTTGGAGTTACAAAAGGAGTACACTTACGACAGCAGATATATAGATAATATAGATGTTACAGGGAATCGTGTACATATAGATCTGTATCAATATGATGGTGAGAATTTTACAAGAATAGGAGAAGATACTATCATAAGTAATAAGTCTGTGACAAGTGAGAGCAGAGTATCATCATATATGGATAATTTCAGAGGGAAGAACTATGTTATAGACAATGCCAAGTGGATCGAAAGTGAAGTTTCTTATTACAAGGATCTACAAATAGACAGTACTGATATTGAATACAATATAGATTTGAATAAATCATACCTTGAAAATATGTACTATGTATACATCAATTCAAAACTTGAAGGAATATATGATGATCCGGTAAATGCGATAGAGGACGCATATACCGATATGGGATTTGTGAGAAGAAACGGAATAATGGTTTATGTGAGAGCGATGGTAGAGACTGCATCTAATACAAATTTTGATGTGACAAAAGCCGGTGAATATGTAAACTATTGGGAAAATGATAAGCTTACAAGATTCAGGGGAATAACATTAAAAGAGGCTATGTACTTTCTGACTGTAAAAACCTGTTTTTTTCATTTACTGCAATCAATAATCCTGTTATAATCACAGCGTATGATTCTAAAAAGTGTCACAGTATATGATATAAATACAGCAAGTGTACAGAAAAATAGATGTAAATGAGGCGCAAAAGTATATTCAATAGTGCTCAAAATGACTTTTCTTGTTTCTTTACCTTTGGAATGTAATGTGATAAAATTATAACCGTAATAAAAAAGAAAGAAATGGCTTAAGATTTTTATTTACTTAATATTAAAGTTTAAATATATAGTTTTATATAGAGGAGAAAAATGGCTCAATATATAATGAATGGTGGAAGTCCGTTAGTAGGAGAGGTTGCAATAGGCGGCGCAAAAAATGCGGCACTTGGAATATTGGCAGCAGCTATAATGACAGACGAAGACGTTTTTATAGAAAATTTACCTGATGTAAAAGATATAAATGTAATGCTTGAGGCGATAAAGGCTATCGGTGCAAGTGTTGAAAGACTTGATAGACATAGTGTTAGAATTAATGCATCCTCAGTAAAGGATGTATTGGTTGATGATGAATTTATAAGAAAGATCCGAGCATCATATTATTTTATCGGAGCACTTTTGGGTAAGTATAAGAGTGCAGAGGTGGCGTTACCGGGTGGTTGTAATATAGGATCAAGACCTATTGATTTACATTTGAAAGGCTTTAAGGCGCTTGGAGCCGAGATTGAAATTGAGTCCGGAAGAGTAAAAGCACATGCTATTGATCTGGTTGCAGCAGATATATATTTGGATACAGTATCAGTTGGTGCTACTATAAATATTATGATGGCGGCATCATTGGCAGAGGGAAGAACAGTTATAGAAAATGCGGCAAAAAGAACCGCATATAGTTGACGTGGCTAATTTCTTAAACAGCATGGGTGCCGATATAAAGGGTGCAGGAACAGACGTTATAAGAATAAACGGTGTTAAGTCATTGCATGGAAGTCAGTATTCTATTATACCTGATCAGATAGAAGCCGGAACATTCATGTGCTGCAGCTGTAACAAAGGGTGATATTACTGTAAAGAACATTATACCGAAACATATGGAAGCTATAAGTGCAAAACTTATGGAGATGGGATGGAGGTAGTGGAATTTGATGATGCGATAAGAGTTATTGCAAAGAATAATCAAAAGGCTACCAATATAAAGACATTACCTTACCCGGGCTTTCCTACAGATATGCAACCACAAATAACTACCGCATTGGCTTTGGCTACAGGTAGTAGCCTTGTAGTGGAAAGTATATTTGAAAAATAGGTTTAAATATGTTGATGAACTTGCAAGAATGGGTACTAATATAAAAGTAGAGGGTAATACCGCTATGGTTATCGGTGTGGAAAAAAACTCAGAGGTGCGGCGCTTAAAGCACCTGATCTTAGAGCCGGTGCGGCACTTGTATTGGCGGGTCTTGCTGCAGAAGGACTGACTACAGTGGATGATATTAAGTATATAAAAAGAGGATATGAGGATTTTGAAGGCAAGTTGGTTTCATTGGGTGCCGATATAAAAGAGGTAGACAGTGAAGTTGAAGCTAAAAAGTTTAATATCAAAGTTGTATAAGAATTTAATTTGCGGACGGCTTGGCTGTCCGCTTTTTAATATATAAGAGCGGATGCTATGATATATTTGCTTTGGGATATCATGTTGGTGAGACGAATGCCGTGAACTGTATTTGTTGATAAAGTTTGATGAAAATCTAAAAATCAGATAAAGATATAGTGTATGAGATTTACTAGCATAAAGAATGTAAACCGGCTTAAATAAAGGGCTTTTTGATTTCGAATTTTTCTTGAAAAATAAAAATAAATGCTTGACATTAATCCCTTGTTGCGATATTATAATTAGGCAGTTACGGAGAGGTATCGAAGTGGTCATAACGAGGCGGTCTTGAAAACCGTTTGTCCGCAAGGGCGCGTGGGTTCGAATCCCACCCTCTCCGCTTACTTTTTGCCCTAAAAAGCAAAAAGTAAAAACAGAAGAAGGATAACTCGCAACCAAGCAGAAGTACCCAAGTGGTTGAAAGGGGCTCCCCTGGAAAGGGAGTAGGCTGTTAATAGCGGTGCGAGGGTTCAAATCCCTCCTTCTGCGTTGAACCTTGATAATTTAAGATTAAACAGTACACACAACCCTGAAAAATAACTTAATTATTTTAATAATAATTGATGAGATTTCAGAAAAAAACAACGTTTAGATTCGAACAGAATTTAAAACCTTTAAAAAACAGTAGATCTGTGAAAACAGATGATGCAAGCTAGCGAGAAGGCTAGATTAAACTTTTATATGAGAGTTTGATCCTGGCTCAGGATGAACGCTGGCGGCGTGCTTAACACATGCAAGTCGAACGAAGCTGCTTAAAGGAAGTCTTCGGATGGAATTTAGGTAGACTTAGTGGCGGACGGGTGAGTAACGCGTGGATAACCTGCCTTATACAGGGGGATAACGGAGAGAAATTTCCGCTAAGACCGCATAAGACCACAGCACCGCATGGTGCAGGGGTAAAATATTTATAGGTATAAGATGGATCCGCGTCCGATTAGCTAGTTGGTGAGGTAAAGGCCCACCAAGGCGACGATCGGTAGCCGGCCTGAGAGGGTGAACGGCCACATTGGGACTGAGACACGGCCCAAACTCCTACGGGAGGCAGCAGTGGGGAATATTGGACAATGGGGGAAACCCTGATCCAGCGACGCCGCGTGAGTGAAGAAGTATTTCGGTATGTAAAGCTCTATCAGCAGGGAAGAAAATGACGGTACCTGACTAAGAAGCCCCGGCTAACTACGTGCCAGCAGCCGCGGTAATACGTAGGGGGCAAGCGTTATCCGGATTTACTGGGTGTAAAGGGAGCGCAGACGGCAATGCAAGTCTGAAGTGAAAGGCGTGGGCTCAACCCATGAACTGCTTTGGAAACTGTATAGCTTGAGTGTCGGAGGGGTAAGCGGAATTCCTAGTGTAGCGGTGAAATGCGTAGATATTAGGAGGAACACCGGAGGCGAAGGCGGCTTACTGGACGACAACTGACGTTGAGGCTCGAAGGCGTGGGGAGCAAACAGGATTAGATACCCTGGTAGTCCACGCAGTAAACGATGAATACTTGGTGTCGGGGAGGTAAACTCTTCGGTGCCGCAAGCTAACGCATTAAGTATTCCACCTGGGGAGTACGTTCGCAAGAATGAAACTCAAAGGAATTGACGGGGACCCGCACAAGCGGTGGAGCATGTGGTTTAATTCGAAGCAACGCGAAGAACCTTACCAAATCTTGACATACTCTTGAATAACTTTGTAATGAAGCTAGACCTTCGGGACAAGGGATACAGGTGGTGCATGGTTGTCGTCAGCTCGTGTCGTGAGATGTTGGGTTAAGTCCCGCAACGAGCGCAACCCTTGTCGTCAGTAGCCAGCAGTAAGATGGGCACTCTGACGAGACAGCCGGAGATAATCCGGAGGAAGGTGGGGATGACGTCAAATCATCATGCCCCTTATGATTTGGGCTACACACGTGCTACAATGGCGTAAACAAAGTGAAGCAAAGCTGCGAAGCCAAGCAAATCACAAAAAAATAACGTCTCAGTTCGGATTGTAGTCTGCAACTCGACTATATGAAGCTGGAATCGCTAGTAATCGCAGATCAGAATGCTGCGGTGAATACGTTCCCGGGTCTTGTACACACCGCCCGTCACACCATGGGAGTCATCAATGCCCGAAGTCAGTGACCCAACCGTAAGGAGGGAGCTGCCGAAGGCAGGGAGGATAACTGGGGTGAAGTCGTAACAAGGTAGCCGTATCGGAAGGTGCGGCTGGATCACCTCCTTTCTAAGGATAAAAGTAGGGGTTGTGAGTACTGTTTAGTTTTGAATGCTCAAGGCTAAAAACCTTAGCGGTGTCGATGCGTCTAGGGACACACCGTTCCCATTCCGAACACGATGGTTAAGACCCAGTCGGCCGATGGTACTATACTGGAGACGGTATGGGAGAGTAGGTGGATGCCGCTGTATTTTTAACTTAATAATTAGGGCTTATAGCTCAGCCGGTTAGAGCGCACGCCTGATAAGCGTGAGGTCGGTGGTTCGAGTCCACTTAAGCCCATGCATGGAGACTACATCAGATATTCCTTTGGAGAGGATGAAAGATGTTGAAGTTCGAATCTTTAAGTCTCATTTGCAAAGATATTCTTTGCATGATGTACCTTGAAAACTGCATACCAAACGAGAAATTATATAAATATTTTATAATTAGACATCCGAGGATATTAATCGAAAGATTAATATTTTTAAATAACAAAAATAAATTTTTAAACATAGTGTATGATACACGCTAGTGTCATACATAAACACTAAATCTAAATGATTTAAGAGGTTAAACATAAAGAGCGTAGGGTGGATGCCTAGGCACTGACAGCCGAAGAAAGACGTGACAAGCTGCGAAAAGCTGCGGGGAGAAGCACATATTCAGTGATCCGCAGATGTCTGAATGGGGAAACCCACTTGGAAGAACTCCAAGTATCTGTACGCCAATACATAACGTACAGAGGGGAACCCGGTGAACTGAAACATCTAAGTAGCCGGAGGAAAAGAAAACAAAAGTGATTGCGAAAGTAGCGGCGAGCGAAATCGTAAGAGCCCAAACCGTGGTGCGTGCACTGCGGGGTAGAGGACTGCAACACGAGTAAGATATATTACCTGAACCGTTTTGGAAAAGCGGGCCAAAGAGCGTGAGAGCCGTGTAAGGGAAAATGTATTGAATCCAGCAGTATCCGGAGTACCACGAGACACGAGAAACCTTGTGGGAAGCAGGGGGGACCACCCCCCAAGGCTAAATACTAGTCAGTGACCGATAGCGTATAGTACTGTGAAGGAAAGGTGAAAAGAACCCCGGGAGGGGAGTGAAAAAGAACCTGAAACCCTATGTTTACAAACTGTGGAACACCGAAAGGTGAACCGCGTACTTTTTGTAGAACGGTCCGGCGAGTTACATGTACAGGCGAGGTTAAGTATTAAAGATACGGAGCCGAAGGGAAACCAAGTCTTAATAGGGCGATTTTAGTCAGTATGTGTAGACCCGAAACCGGGTGATCTATCCATGTCCAGGTTGAAGTTCGCGTAAAAGTGAATGGAGGACCGAACGCACATCCGTTGAAAAGGGTGGCGATGAGGTGTGGATAGGGAGAAATTCCAATCGAACCCGGAGATAGCTGGTTCTCCTCGAAATAGTTTTTAGGACTAGCCTCGTTATTAGTCTACCGGAGGTAGAGCACTGAATTTTTGCGGGGGCGTCAAAGCCTACCAAGAGATATCAAACTCCGAATGCCGGCTAGATGATTGACGGGAGTCAGACTACACGAGATAAGTTGGGTAGTCAAAAGGGAAAGAGCCCAGACCTACGGCTAAGGTCCCAAAGTGTGTGTTAAGTGGAAAAAGGATGTGGGATTTCGAAGACAGCTAGGATGTTGGCTTAGAAGCAGCCATACATTAAAAGAGTGCGTAACAGCTCACTAGTCGAGAGGTCCTGCGCCGAAAATGTCCGGGGCTAAACACACCACCGAAGCTTAGGAATGTATATTATACATTGGTAGAGGAGCATTCTTAGAGGCGTAGAAGCCATACCGGAAGGAATGGTGGAGTAATAAGAAGAGAGAATGCCGGAATGAGTAGCGAGAAAGAGGTGAGAATCCTCTTGGCCGAATATCTAAGGTTTCCTGAGTAAAGCTGATCTACTCAGGGTAAGTCGGGGCCTAAGGCAAGGTCGAAAGACGTAGTCGATGGATAACAGGTACAGATTCCTGTACTACATATAATCAGAACTGTGGGGACACGGAGACTAAAACCGAACCCGGGAGGACAAAAACCGGGGCAAGCGAAGTACCTGTATGGGAGGAAAAACCACCATGCAAAGGGAAAACGTGATGCGTACCGAAGTTTAGTAGGGAAGTCGGTTAGGGAGCCGTCAAGAAAAGCCGCTATTGTGTTATATGTACCCGTACCGCAAACCGACACAGGTAGATGAGGAGAGAATCCTAAGGCCGGCGGGAGAAGCATTGTTAAGGAACTCGGCAAAATGACCCCGTAACTTCGGGAGAAGGGGTGCCACTAGAAATAGTGGTCGCAGAAAAAAGGCTCAAGCAACTGTTTAGCAAAAACACAGGTCTATGCGAAACCGCAAGGTGAAGTATATGGGCTGACGCCTGCCCGGTGCTGGAAGGTTAAGAGGAGAAGTCAGGCAACGAAGCTTTGAATTGAAGCCCCAGTAAACGGCGGCCGTAACTATAACGGTCCTAAGGTAGCGAAATTCCTTGTCGGGTAAGTTCCGACCCGCACGAAAGGCGTAATGATTTGAGCGCTGTCTCAACAATGCACCCGGTGAAATTGAAGTACCAGTGAAGATGCTGGTTACCCGCGCCAGGACGGAAAGACCCCATGGAGCTTTACTCCAGTTTGGTACTGGGATTCGGTAATACTCGTACAGGATAGGTGGGAGACGTAGAAGTATAGACGCCAGTTTATGCAGAGTCGCCGTTGGGATACCACCCCTGTATTGCTGGATTTCTAACCTGCACCCGTTATCCGGGTGGGGGACAATGCCAGACGGGAGTTTGACTGAGGGAACCTTCGGTCGCCTCCGAAAGAGTATCGGAGGCGCTCGAAGGTTCCCTCAGAATGGTCGGAAACCATTCAAAGAGTGCAAAGGCAGAAGGGAGCTTGACTGCGACACCGACGGGTGGAGCAGGTACGAAAAAGTAGGACTTAGTGATCCGGTGGCATAAAGTGGGATTGCCATCGCTCAACGGATAAAAGCTACCCTGGGGATAACAGGCTTATCACTCCCAAGAGTTCACATCGACGGAGTGGTTTGGCACCTCGATGTCGGCTCATCGCATCCTGGGGCTGTAGCAGGTCCCAAGGGTTGGGCTGTTCGCCCATTAAAGCGGTACGCGAGCTGGGTTCAGAACGTCGTGAGACAGTTCGGTCCCTATCCGGCGTGGGCGTAAGATATTTGAGAGGAGCCGTCCTTAGTACGAGAGGACCGGGACGGACTGACCGCTGGTGTACCTGTTGGAGAGTAACTCCATGGCAGGGTAGCTATGTCGGGACGGGATAAACGCTGAAGGCATCTAAGCGTGAAGCCCCCCTCAAGATGGGATATCTCATGTGAAAACAGTAAGACCCCTTGAAGACTACGAGGTAGATAGGGCCAAGATGTAAGTACAGTAATGTATTAAGTTGATGGTTACTAATAGGTCGAGGGTTTAACCAAAAGGATAAGGAATTTATTTTTTTGAGTTTGGTACGCAGTTTTGAAGGCACATTTCCTTCATAAAAATACTTGACATTTTATTGTTTAAAGAGTAGAATATCACAGTATTCGGCCCCATGGTCAAGCGAGTTAAGACATCGCCCTTTCACGGCGGTAACACGAGTTCAAATCTCGTTGGGGTCATTGGCGAAAGCCTTTGTTGGGAGCTTTAGCTCAGTTGGTTAGAGCAATCGGCTCATAACCGATCGGTCCCGGGTTCGAGTCCCTGAGCTCCACTGCCCTTAGATTTCTAAGGGCAATATTCCTCGATAGCTCAGTCGGTAGAGCATGCGGCTGTTAACCGCAGTGTCGTAGGTTCAAGTCCTACTCAGGGAGCTAAGATTTTATATCTTAATATTTATGGCCCGATGGCTCAGTTGGTTAGAGCGCCGCCCTGTCACGGCGGAGGTCGTCGGTTCGAGTCCGATTCGGGTCGCTTTTATGCCGTAGTGGCGGAACAGGCAGACGCCCGGGACTTAAAATCCCGTGGGTAGAAATACCCGTACCGGTTCGATTCCGGTCTGCGGCAGTTTGAAATTTAGCACGGTCCTTATAATAAAGGATTTGTGCTTTTTTTATATTTTTTTAATTTATCAGGAGTCAGGATGATAAGAAAAGTACTGTTTAAAATATCCGATTCAATTCCTAAGAATCTTAGGTAAAAACCTCGGACAATATAAATGAAAATATTACAATTGATCCTCCTATAATGAGATTTGGAGTAAAAGACTCGTGTAAAAGTATTATTCCCATAACCGCAGCCATCACACTTTCAAGAGAGAGCAATACTCCGCTTGTTGTGGCGGATACATGCTTCATACCGTACAATATTAAAAAGAAAGGTAAGGTTGTACAAAATACGGTAAGATATATTAACTGAAAGCTGTCTGCAAGATTTAAGACAAACCTGTTATTTCCGATTAAAAATAATGACAGGATAGAAAAGAACGGCTGTAGTGGAAACTTGCAATACATTCAATATTCCAGAATCATAAAGTTTTGAGTACTTTGATGAAATAACAATATACAAAGCATAGTCAACAGCACAAAGCATGCAATATATATCACCGATATGAAATCTTCCAAGATTATTACCTAAAATAAAGAATACACCTATCATGCAAATAAATGAAACAATAATATCAGACAGTGAAGGTCTTTTCTCATTATAATAAGGTATGCCAAAGGTAAGAGTATGATATATGATGCAATAATAAGAGATGAACGTGAAGTGGTAGTATATTGTAAACCTACTGTAAATGTAAAAATTCTCCAAATAAAAAGATACCCATTATAATACCGAGCTTTTTAATATCTCCATATTTATTTTCAAGAGCCTCTTATTGTAAATAAATATAAGTATTATTGCAGCAAAAGAAAATCTTAAGGACAGTATCATATAAGGCGATACATCATTTAAGAGTTGTTTTTTACAAAAATATAGGCTGAAGCCCAAAAAGAATGTTGCAATAAATAATGCAAAAAGCCTGAACCTTCTCCCTTTTCATTTTTATCCCTCCCAATAGTAAAAAAATAAACCAATTTAAGCTTTATTATAACTCATATTTATTGTAAAATATATATTTCCATAGATTAATCTCTTATAAACTCAAATTGATTTTTGTATACCGGAAACAAAATAAATACCTACATGATTTTAACATTAGTTACAGATTTTTTATTGTACTAAAACTAGAATAGAAGTTGAATTACAGTATGAGGCCTAGGCTGATTGTTGCCCGGCTTTGTTTTATTAATCAAAGGAGTTTGTATGAATAAATATTTTGATATAAAAGATAAAGTATATGATGTTACTGAGAAGTATCCGGAACTTATAGAAGTATTGGCAGGTGCAGGATTTGAGAATCTGAAAAACGATATGATGAGAAAATCAATGGGTAAACTTCTCAGTCTTGAAACCGCTTTAAAGAGTAAGAATATAAATGTTGAGGTATTTGAAAAAGCAACTTGTAGAGGTCATGAGAGAAAGACTGTGATGTCCGATAATAACGGCATTGTAAGAAATCAGGATGAAAATGCAAAGACCTCTATAAAGGGAATATTGCCATGTCCTGTAAGAATGCAGTTTATAGAAAGGTTTGAAAAGTTTGTGGAAAGTCAGGACTATGAAATCAACTACAATCTGAATGCTGCAAGTATGGGAATGGAAGTTATTGAAGAAGAAATAAGGAATGCAAAGACTGAAGACGATTTGTCGGATGTATATATGTCGGCAGGATTTAATCTGTTTTTTGACAAGAAGTTGATGGGTAAATTCAGAGATAAGGGTGTTTTTGTAGACTATAGACAGGGAAAATTAAATAAATCTCTAGATAACGGAATGATTTCCTTAAAGGATCCGAAAGGAGAATATTCTATAATAGGCGTTGTTCCTGCAATTTTTTTATTGTAAATAAAGACGTACTGGGAGACAGAAGTTTTACCTACCTCATGGGAGGATCTGTTTAAGCCTGAATTTGAAAACTCCATAGCACTTCCTACCTCGGATTTGGATATGTTTAATGCGATTATGCTTGGAATATATTCAAAATACGGAAGGGAAGCTGTTGAGGCACTTGGAAGAGGTCTTTTAAAGTCAATGCATCCGGCACAGATGGTAAAGACCGGAGGAAGAAAAGATTTTAATACACCTGCAGTAAGTATTATGCCTTATTTCTTTTCAAAGACCATAAAGGAAAATTCAAACCTTACAGTAGTTTGGCCAAAGGACGGAGCTATAATAAGTCCTGTATTCCTTTTGACAAGAAAGAAAAATTATGATAACAGTAAACCTTTAATAGATTTTCCTTTTTATCAAAAGAAGTGGCGGATATATTGGGTGCAGACGGTAAATTTCCACAGACAAATCCTGAATACGATAATAAACTTGCAGAAGATCAAAACTTCCTTTGGGCAGGATGGGAGTTTATTCACTCAAATGATATTGGAGAAATCCTTTTAAATACGGAAAAATGGTTTTACGGTCAGACAGAATAAGGAGAGATTAATATATGAATTTAGTTATATTTTCAGGTCCTCCTTCGTCTGGAAAGACCTCTGTTATTTTGAAAACTATTGAAGCAATGAAGGATCGAGGTATAAAGGCGGGAGTTGTAAAGTTTGACTGCTTATATACCGATGATGATATCATATATGAAAAGGCAGACATTCCTGTAAAGAAAGGGCTCTCCGGAGGACTTTGTCCCGATCATTTCTTTGCATCAAATATTGAAGACGTTGTGAAATGGGGAAGGGAACAAGGTCTGGATCTACTCATTACAGAGTCGGCAGGACTTTGTAATCGTTGTTCACCATATATTACAGATATAAAAAGGTGTATGTGTAATAGATAATCTCTCGGGTATAAATACACCTAAAAATCGGACCTATGTTAAAGGCTGCGGATATTGTAGTCATAACAAAGGGCGATATAGTAAGTCAGGCGGAGAGAGAAGTATTCAGCGGTAGAGTAAGTGCGGTAAACCCGAGAGCTATGGTAATGAATGTAAACGGACTCAGCGGTCAGGGAGCATTCGAGTTGTCTACATTAATATATGACAATGAAGTAAATATTGAGTCGGTACAGGGAATGAAGCTCAGATTTGCAATGCCTTCGGCAATGTGTTCTTATTGTCTGGGAGAAACCAGAATAGGAGAAGATTACCAATTAGGTAATACCAAGAAGATGCAATGGGAGGCAAATAAATGAGTGAAATAAAATTAAAAGAGTTACTGGAAAAATATCCTTTTGCGACAGATTTCTTTGAGAGCGCAGGCTTTGATATCACTGAAAGTTTGGATGCAACTTTTTCTGAATTTTTGGATGGATTTACCGAAGAAGAACTTGAAGAAACAGCAATAAATAAGGAAGAATTAAAAATCCAGCTTGACACATTCATCAAGCAAATGCTACAATTCCTTGGTGATAATAAAGAAAAATAGAAAGTTTAACTATTTTCCCCGGCCATAATAAAAAGTGGAGAAAGAGAAAATTGTGAAAAATTTGACATTTTTTCTTCGCAAATTGTGTCTATAGTTGGACCTACAGGATCCGGAAAGAGTAGATTGTTGGCTGACATAGAATGGGCAGCACAAAATGATACCCCTACCGGTAGAACCATATATATAAATGGTAAAAAACCGGATCCAAAATGGCGTTATTCTACAAATAATAAATTGGTTGCACAGCTATCACAAAACATGAACTTTGTTATGGATCTTACGGCCCGTGAATTTATAACCATGCATGCGGAGAGCAGAATGGTCGAAGATATCGAGACCGTAGTTGAGAAGATCCTTTATGAAGCAAATAAACTTGCCGGAGAAAATTTTGCACCTGAAACGGCAGTAACAGCTCTGAGTGGAGGCCAGTCCAGAGCTTTGATGATTGCCGATACAGCGGTGCTAAGTTCTTCACCGATAGTTTTGATTGACGAAATTGAAAATGCGGAATAGATAGAAAAAAGGCTTTAGACCTTTTAATATCACAGGATAAAATAGTCCTTATGGCTACACATGATCCTCTTTTGGCATTGATGGCAGATAAGAGAATTGTTATCAAAAACGGTGGAATAGACAAGATAATAGAGACTACGGCAGAGGAAAAGGAAGTTTTGGTGCAACTGAACTATATTGACGGAATTATGCAAGAATCTAGAAAAAGACTGCGTGCGGGTATGACGCTTGAAGGAGATATATGTCAGGAAATTACACCGAGTCCCCACTCTTTAGGGGAATGACTGAAGAAGAGATAGAGATTTGCTTAAAAGAGGCAAAAGCAGATATTGTGGGCTTTAGAAAAGGCGAAATGATTTTCAATCAGGGAGATAAGCCCAGATATATTACAATGTTGGTTGAGGGTAGTGTGTCGGTAGGCAATGACTCTGTGAACGGAAAAAAAGAAGTATATTGGGAATGTTTTCAAACCCGGGAGAGCTTTTTGGAGAGGTTTTTTTTTTTTAAACTATGATGAGTATGCCAATTATGCATGTGCAAGTGCGCCAAGTAAGGTTTTAGAGATACCAAAGGAGTATCTTACAAGACTTGGAGACAAGCCGTCAGCACTTCAAAACAAAATGCTCTCAAATTTGCTCACAATCTTTGCTGAGAGAACATACTATTTAAATAATAGATTACAGGTACTGTCATGCTCAACATTAAAGCAAAAAATCGCAAGATTTATATTGCAGAATATGAATGACAGAGATAGAGTTACCTTAAAGATGAGTAGAGAAGAGTTTGCGGACTTTTTAAATGCCGCAAGACCTTCACTCTCAAGAGAACTTATGAAAATGCAGGAAGACGGTTACATAAAGGTTGTGAGAAAAGACCTTATTGTAAAAATCTGGAAGGACTTAAAAGTCTTTAAAAAAAAACATTGCTCGGTAACTAAAGTTACGGTTTTTTGCTTTTCTTTCTGCTATTATACACTCATGCATAAGATGCAAAAGAAAAATAAACTTAAATCTGTAAAACAGATTGCTCATAGACTGTAGAACAGTCATAGTAAGAGGAGGTAAAAATGGAAAACAAAATGTTTTTGTTATCAGTGTCAAGAGACAGCAGGTAATACAGGATGTACACAGGTAGGTGTATGTGGTAAGAAGCCTGAAGTTGCAAATATGCAGGATTTACTTATATATGTAAGTAAGGGCATATCAGCAGTTACAACAAGACTTCGTGCAGAAGGAAAGGAAGTAAGCAAGGAAGTAAACCACCTTATTACATTAAACCTTTTTATAACTATTACAAATGCAAACTTTGACAATGATGCTATTATCGCAAGAATCAAGAAAACATTGGATGTTAAGAAGGAACTTCTTGCAGAGGTTTCACAGCCTGAGTTCTTGCCTGAGGCAGCTTTCTGGGAGTCATATGACGAGAGCGAGTATCTTACAAAGGCAGCAACAGTAGGTGTGCTTGCAACAGAAAACGAGGATATCAGAAGTCTTAGAGAGCTTATTATATATGGTCTTAAGGGACTTTCAGCATATTCAAAGCATGCAAATGCACTTTTACAGGATGACGGTGAGGTAGACGCATTCTTACAGAGAGCATTGGCTGCAACACTTGATGATACTCTCGGTGTAGATGAGCTTGTAGCACTTACACTTGAGACAGGTAAGTATGGTGTAAACGGAATGGCTTTACTTGATAAAGGCAAACACAACAGCTTACGGTAACCCTGAGATTACAACAGTTGATATCGGTGTAGGTACAAATCCCGGTATTCTTGTTTCAGGACATGACTTAAGAGACCTTGAGATGCTTTTAAAGCAGACACAGGGAACAGGAGTGGATGTTTATACTCACTCAGAGATGCTTGCAGGTCAGTATTATCCTGAACTTAAGAAGTATTCAAACCTTAAGGGTAACTATGGTAATGCATGGTGGAAGCAGAAAGAAGAGTTTGAGAGCTTTAACGGACCTATCCTTATGACTACAAACTGTATCGTACCGCCTAAGGCAAGCTATATTGACAGACTTTATACAACAGGTTCAGCAGGTTATCCGGGATGTAAGCATATTGCAGGTGATATCGGTGAGGAGAAGGATTTCTCAGAGATCATAGAGCAGGCTAAAAAGTGTGCACCTCAACTGAGATCGAGAGCGGAAATATTGTAGGTGGTTTTGCACATGCACAGGTTCTTGCACTTGCAGATAAGGTAGTAGATGCTGTTAAAACAGGTGCTATTTCAAAGTTCGTTGTAATGGCAGGTTGTGACGGTCGTTCAAAGGCAAGAAATTACTATACAGATTTCGCAAAGGCTCTTCCAAAGGATGCTGTTATTCTTACAGCAGGATGTGCTAAGTACAAATACAATAAGCTTGACCTTGGAGATATCGGTGGTATTCCGAGAGTTCTTGATGCAGGTCAGTGTAATGACTCTTATTCATTGGCAGTTATCGCACTTAAGCTTAAGGAAGTATTCGGACTTGATGATATCAATGATCTTCCGCTTGAGTTCAATATTGCATGGTATGAGCAGAAGGCAGTTATCGTTTTACTTGCGCTTTTATACTTAGGAGTGAAGAATATTCACCTCGGACCAACACTTCCGGGATTCCTTTCACCAAATGTAGCTAAGGTATTGGTAGATAACTTCGGTATCGCAGGTATCGGAACAGTTGAAGATGATATCGAGCTTTTCTTTGGAAAGGTTGAGAAGGAAGTAGCTGAGGGAAAGTACAGACCTGATATGCTTATCGGAGAGGTGCTTTCAGAGAATCCTGCAGCTGCAAATGTGCTTATGGATATCGGTATGCACTGTCTCGGATGTCCATCATCACAGATGGAGTCACTTGCAGAGGCTGCTATGGTACATGGTATCGATGTAAATGAACTTATCGACAGATTAAATCAGTTAGGATAATAATAATAAGCACCAAGAAGCCCATAAATAAAGGGTTTCAAGGTGCTTATTTTTGTTTTTGATAATAAATTGATAATGTTTTATAAATTTTCCAACTTTTGGGCAAGTTCTTTTTGCTTGTTTGGGTATAGGTGGGCATAAGTGTTCAGTGTCATTTTAATATCTGAATGCCCTAAACCGATTAGCTATTAGTAACGGGTTTTCTCCCATTTCAACCAATAGAGCAACGTGCGAGTGTCTAAAGTCGTGTATTCTCATGTGTGGCAAGCCTGCCAGTTTTAAATATTTATCTTTTTTATGCTCTATGCTAAGCTGTCTAATGTTAAGAAGTGAGGCGGTGGCATCTGTATCAAGGCAATGTTCTTTATATTCTTTTATTTCGTCTATTAGAAAGCCCGGAAGCGTTACAACCCTATTGCTTGATTTTGTCTTTGGTGTAGTAGTTAAAAATTTGCCTGCTGCATACCCTTTTGTTTTGCTAATATGCAGCAGTTTATTATCCATGTCTACATCTCCAAATGTAAGGGCCATCAGTTCGCCACGTCTCGAGGCCTGCATAAAAGAGCAAATCAAATATAACCTTGTCCCTTATGTCTGTAATGTTGGCTTTAAAGGCTTTGTACTGCTCCAATGTCAAAAATACCTTTTCTTTCTTTGTATCATCTTTTAGAGCGTCAACCGTTTTGCAAGGGTTTAAACTCAGGCCGTAGTATTTGCAAGCGTAAGACAGTATAGCCGACAAAATACGAAGTATACCGTTCTTTGTTTGAGTGCTTAATGTGTTCCCTTGTTTCGGCTGTAAATTATTGAGCCATTCTCTTATCATATTAGGCGTAATGTTGTTTATTTTAGTTTCTCCAAAATACGGCAGTATATGCGATTGTATGTTATGTTCTTTTTATATAACAGCTTGACAGCTTGTATTTAGCCTTGTAATCCTCAGATAAACATCAACTAAAAGCCTTAAATAATATTGTCGGTTGGCTACTGTGATGTTCTAAAAAAATCACGCTCCCAGCTTTGAGCTTCTTTTTGTTGTAAAGCCCCTTTTAACCTTTTGTTTCTTATGGCCTAAGTAGTCCTTATAGTAGCAGGACACAAACCAAGAACCTTTTTATTATTATCTTTATAAACCGGCATATTCTTAACTCCTGTTCTAGTTCCGAGCTATTGAGGTACTAAGAAGATGCCAGATCTAAGCGTATAAGGTCTACTACACTTAATAGAACCGTTACAAAGAAAAAGAATAACGGCACTATTAAATATATAGGCTATTTTTATTCTATGAGTGTCTATTTTTGAGTTTTAACGGAACAAAGATATAAATATAGGGGTAGAAACTAAAAAGCCATTACAAGCGAAAATAAGGGAGTTGTTTGAAACAACCACATAAAAAGGGCTAACTGCTGCATATTTGAGTTCCGAAAAGTGGAAAGTAAAAAGAGCTTATAACTTTTCTTTGTAACGGCTTTGATAATGTAGTCGTTTCAAACGACCGCATAAATAATTAAAAAGTATACTTTTTATTGTTCGTCTGTTTCTGATTCCTTTTGTGGTAATGGCACATCTTTTAAGGTTTTGCACTCTACCATCAATCCATGTTCGAAATAAATCTTCAGGAACGGAGCTTTTTGCCATCAATTCCGCCATTTTTCTATAGTCATCAGAAAGCTTAATATAATATGATCAGATGTACCAAGCCCATGAGTTTGGTCCCCACCATTAAACGAGCAAGGTTTCAAAGCCAAACATGCCATATACTAGATTGTTCAAGGATAGGGACTATATGCCTTATCATATCTGCATGTTTCCAAGTTGTTAGTATTCTTTTTGTTTTCTGATAGCCCTATTAAGTAATCACTTGAGACATTAAATATAGTTGCGATATTTTTCAAAACTTCAATGTTTGGAATGCGAGAACCACTCTCAAAGAATGACAAGGCACTTGTTGTAATTCCTAATTTTTGGGCAAGATCTACTTGTGTCATGCCTCTTTCTTGTCTCAATTTTTTTATTCTATCCGAAAAAATATTTTCCATCTTTACCCCTATGCTTTTAGTGTTATTTTGTTTACATAATAACACGCAAATAGAAAAAATTCAACAGATACATATTATATTTACATATATTAAAAATATAATATGAGTATTTACTAACATTATCTTGACAAGACAATTTTATTTACATATTATTATAATTGTAAAATATAGTTTTACAAAAAGAAAAGGAGCTCATAAATGAGGTAGATAGGGTACAAACTAGGCCACATATTAGTTGATAAGGATATGACAGCAACGCAGTTGGCAGAGCATACGAGGATTATCAAGGGCAACAATAAGCTGTATTAGGGGCGGTAAAAGTTGCCTATACGAAACAGCTGAGAAGATAGCCGTTGCACTAGGTGTGGAAGTAAAAGACATTAGAGAAGTAGAGCAGTAAATCAATAATAAATCCGAGCTATTGAGGTGCTAAGAATGTTATTAATTAAATGAAGGGAGCAATGAACTAATGGAAAAACAAGCTTTGCGAAAAGGTAAAAGCAACAGGCCAATATAACAAGTATAAGAGAGCGTACACATAACGGCGGACGATATAGCGTATTTTACTTAGTAGAAGCCAAAGCGTAGCTTACAAGGTATTAAACGACCTTAACGCAGACTTAGAAAACCAAGGATATTACACCATAAGGGGCAGAGTACCGAAAAAATACTTTTGTGAAAGGTTTAATATTCCTTATGAAAGCGTAAGTTAGAGGTGATAATTTGCAATTAGACGAATTTATAAAACACTTTGACGGCGTAAAGCGTAGTGGGAACAGGGAATACCTATAAAGCTGTTTGCCCCTGCCATAACGACAGGCAAGCAAGTTTTAGGAATATCAGCCAAAGGCGAACAGATACTAATAAATTGCCTTGCGGAGTTGCCATTACAAAAGATATATTAGCAGCAGTTGGCTTAACTGAGGCGGATTTATTCAATGACGGCAAGACAATGAGAGTTGGTGGGATAAATTAGCTGATTATGCAAAGAAGCCAATTGAAGCCGTATACGACTATAAGGACGCTTCAGGAAATTACCTATATAGCAAAAATCCGTTTTGTTGGTAAGGTGATCAGATGCGCCGTTATAGACAAGAAAAAAACGACAGCTTCACAATGGAAAAGCCGGGGAGTGTATTCCCTTTATAATTTGCCTGCTGCCTTAAAAAGCAATTAAAAAGGCTTTCCCGTGTATATCACAGAGGGCGAAAAAGACGTAAACACGCTAAAGAACTTAGAGTATACAGCTGTAACGGCTGGCGGTGTAAGTGATTGGCGTTCAGAATTTGCCCACTATTTTACGGGTGCAAGAGTTGTTATATTGCCTGATAATGATACTCCGGGGCTTGAGCTAAAGGACAAAATAATCAAGGATTTGAAACCGTTTGCACACTCTATAAAGTGGGTTGTTACGTCAAAGGCAGAGCATGGAGACGTAACGGACTATTTAAACAAAGAGGGACACTCTAAAGAGGACTTACAAAAGCTTATTGATGAAGTTTCGGCGGTTACTGCTCCATGGATCCAGATAACCGAAAGGAAAGACGGAAGCAAGAAACAGAGCGTTAATCCGGGATTACTCAAGGCCTGTATAAGTGAACATTTAAGTTATAAGACCGTAGACGGTTGTTATTATTGGTATGAGAATGGATATTATAAGCAGACTGATAAAAATATCGTTAAGGCTAAAATAGCGAATTATATGCCTAATGTAATAGCGGCGATAATCTACTGAACAATGTTTATAATTTAATGCTTGCAGACGAGGAGCATATGGCAAGTGAAAAGGACTTTTAATACCAACGAAAAATATATAAACTTTAAAAATGGTTTATACAACATTGATACTAAAGTCCTAGAACGTCATAACAGCGATATATTATATACACGCCAAGTAAATACAGAGTATAACAAAGATACTGTACTAAAAGGATACCACACTTTTTATAAGTATGTAAGAGATTTGTGTACAAATGCAGCAGGCGAAATAGACTGGCAAGTATATAAGGCGTTACAAGAGATTGCAGGCCTTGCCATATCTAATGTATACGGCTATCGAACCAAAAAAGCAGCATTCTTATATAGTCCGGTAGGAAATACAGGTAAAAGCCAATTTTTAGGGCTAATAGGGCACCTGATAGGGCAAGAAAATATAACTAATATACCGTTACAGAACATGAACGAGGACAAAGGACGCTTTGCACTTGCTAATATCGGGCGTGTTAGGCTAATTGCTAACGGTGATCAGAGCAAGGCAGATGTAAAGGATAGTTCAACATTTAAATCTTTAACAGGTGGTGACTCTGTTAAGACAGAAGCCAAAGGCAAGGACATAGCATCAAGGATTTTTAAAGGCTTTATAATCATTGCTTGTAACGACCTGCCATATATTGCAGATGATAAGGGCGAACATGTGTATAGAAGAATGTATACAGTTCCTTGCGTGCATACAATAGCGGAAAAGGACAGAGACGCAAGTATATTAGATAAAATGTTGCAGGAACTCCCGGCAATTGTAAATTGGGCTATAGAGGGATTACATAGGCTTATAGATAATAACTATACATTTACCGAAATAGAGGCAGGCAATAAATATATAGAAAACTACCGTAAAAATTCCGATACGGTATTTAGTTTCTTAGATGATGAGGGTTATACAATTACTAAAGATCCAAATGATAAAGTAAGCAAAAACTTTATACAAAAAAATATTTGTTACTGCAATAAGGAAGAACGCCAGCAGGTAAGCCCAAAAGCAATTTAAGGATAGAATTACTAAGCTTACGGATTAAGTGAACAAAGGACTTATGTCGGTAACTTACGAGATTATTTTATGCAGGTATAAAGGAAGAAAAATGACGGATTTAAAATGGTAACAGATGCGGAAATAACACTATTTGACAACAAAAATTATCCCAAAACGCAGTTTAAAATTGGGATAAAGTTGGGATAAAGTTGGGATAATTATCCGTTACAAAGAAATGTTGCTGTTACATGAAACTTTAGTTCAATAAAGTTTATCCCAAAAAAATCAAGGTATTATCCCTAGTTTATCCCATACATTTTTGGGATAGTGGAAAACTCCTTTATTTATAAGGGTTTGAGACATATTTTTATATCATTATCCCTATTATCCCTTATTTATTTAAGTTATAAAAATAAATTAAAAAGAGGTATAAAATATATATATATATAAAGAACTTCAAAAATGGGATATTTGGGATAATGGGATATTTTTCATTTTAGGACTGCCGATATTATAAAAAGACAATTAAGGCAGATCTAGAAGTTGTATCAGGCTTTTTCCTTGTAACGGCAGATAGTAAAAAGAAATAAAAAAGGGTATGAATTAAAACCATACCCAAATACCGTATAAAAAGTTTTATCTCGGAATAAAGTCAATTAACATTTGATAATTTATAGCAGACAATAATTTTTGCATATCTTCAAAGCTGAAATTTTTGTTTATTAAGAATTTTAGTTAATGCCTGCGGAGTGATGTTGAGTCTTTGAGCTACTTCTCTTTGGTTGATCTGATTTTTCAAAAGTAATTTTTTAAACTCAATTATAAGCTGTTCTTTAGATTGATATTTCATACTTGTAATGCTCCTATCTTTAAAATAAGAACATTATAATACAAAAAGGTTATTATTCAATATATAAAGGTTATATCTAAGAAGAAAATAGATATAAATAATATATTTTTATAATACAAAAAGGTTGACAAAGTAACCTAAAATAGGTTATAATACTCTTACATCAAAGAAAAGGAGTATTAAAAATGAAAAGGAGCAGCAGATAACAAATATAAGAAAAGCGGTTTGCATAATGGCTAATGAATTAAGGAAAGTAGGTTATAACTTATCTGCTGCATTTAAAAAAAGCATGGAGCAGAATTAAAAACAGTATGACCGCAAGGGCTACCGGCGTAAGCTTTGAAATAGACAAGAAATATTACAGTTTATAGCACAATTCAAGCGTGATGACCTGTATATAACACTTGAGAGGGAGCAGGCTAATATTATTGACTGTAACGCTATAAAAATTATAGTCCATATTAAGCCGTTACAGAAAAAGCTTTTATAGGCTACATCCCTAAGGGGCTAAGCAATGAATTAGCAAAGGTTATTGATAAAGGGTTAAGCGTTAAAGCCGATTTGTTAGGGATTATAGGTGGGTATGCATAAAAAGAGAATTACGGAGCATTATTAAACATAGCAATATAAGAAAGGCATTACAGTATGACAAGAGAGCAATTATATAAGAGGTGGCGAGCAATAACTACTATAAAAGAACAATATAGATATGCTTGAGGATGAATATTTGTTTTTATAGCTGATAAGATCCTAGAACTAAGATGTGAGCAAGAAAGCATTATCAAGTATGCATTTGAACATAAAGATAAGATACTAAAGGAAATAAGAGAATCAGGAGCATGGCAAGAGAACAAGTTTATGACCTAATACAAGAAAGGCTATATAAACTTAGTGATTACCGGCTGTATTTTATAGCAGCCCTGATATTAGATAAAGAAAAGGAGTAAAGAAATGAGTAAAATAACTAATATTTTTGAGGAGTTCGAGAAAATGAGTGGCCAAGTGGTTGTAGCGCATGGCGTGGAGACATTAAAAATTGCTAAAGAGTTAAGCAGCTTAATATCAGGCTTACCGCTATCCCTTGCGGACAATGATAAGCTAGTGTATTTGATGAAAAGAGCAGTTAATGACTGCAGAGCATGAACAATTCTTAGCAGGGTTTGACTTAGCTTTAAAGATGGTGAATGTATTCAAAAATGACAGGAGGAGCAAATAACAATATGAAAAGCGATATTAAAAAACTGGATAACATAAAAGGAACTAATAGGCCTAAACATAGAGCCGTTACGAAATGATGACTATAGTTTTTTAAAGGCTATAAATACCATACTTGTAGAGTATGTAAACGCTAAGTATGGCGAATAATAAAAGGGTATGCGCTAATAATATGTATAACGATAACATAATGCCAAATAATGAAATAGCACTCATGATGAATGAAATATATAATAAATGGTGGGTAAATGTTAGAGAGTTTAACAAGGACACAAACAGTAAAGAAGTAAAGCAGGCTATAAAAATAATAACTGATTATGTAGCCGTAAACTTTGATAATTATCCTATAGCACGTAAAATGGCATTGGCCTATATAGATGAATTAACGGCCAGAACAGACGGCGGATATATATCTTAGTGTAACGGAAAGGAATAGAAAGGATTTAAAGAAATGACAAGGGATACAGCAGTTTTAATAGTTAAGAACAACATAGATAGATTTGACGATAGATTAGTTCGCTTTGTTGCCAAGCTAATACTCCAATGGATACAGTTGGAAATAAAGGAGAAGGAGAACAAACAAATTAAAGATATGGGCTAGTATTTTTTACGGTACCCATATAGGGACTACCTAAAGGCATGTATGAACATTACTAGAAGCCATTACGATATATTAGGAAATGAATTGCAGTTATTAATCAATACCATAAAGCAACTTAGAACCTGTATAAATAAAATGGAAAGTTAAGGGCTTGCCGGGACATATTGCAAGAATTATTAAACGAAACAAATACTAGATATAAATATGAGGGTGTATCCTTTAAGGGTATGCCCTTTATTTTGCGTTGTAACGGATATTATTTACTACCCTATACCTGGCGCCCTATAGGCATGGAAAAGGCTTATATAGGTACATAGGTAGGGTAGGGGGATACTAAAAAGTTTATGCCTTTTATATAGCGACCGCCGCCCTAGTTTTCTTTACATAAATTACTAAAAACCTTCAAAAAGTGGAATAAGTCTTTTAGACTTTTTTGTCGGAAAGTAGGGAGGGTAATAAATCGTTACACCCTTTAAACACTTAACTTACTTATTTTTGAGCGGGTTCGATGTAATGGAACTAAGACTAAAATGTCTATGTTTCCACCTGCTGTATGTTTCTGTAACCTCCCGTTAGTCACCGTAACCCACCGTGAAAAACCGTAGAATATTATCTATATTCCACATTTGGAATACAGCTATTATATATGGCTTTTGCCCTAAAATGAGCTAAAGTCCTTAACTATAGTTGTATTGCCACCTGCTGCATATTCTTATTTTTCCGGAGCTTAAATCCTAGTACGCAAATCTAATAAAACCTAATACTATGCTTTTAGGAACTTGATAAAACCTGACATTTATTTTTATGTAACGGTATGGATCCGGAACGAAGCAAGGACTAACCAAGGAGCAAACAACGGACGAGCAACGACCATTAACACAGAACGAGCAGAGAAAGAAAAATAAAATACTATATTAAAGCCTTTATTTATATATAGGTATGTAAGTGGTATAATAAACATATAAGTACAATAAAAAAAGACTTAATAAAGCCGTTACAATCTAGATTATTATTTCTGTAACGGTTATTTTTATGTATTAAGGGGGTGTGATATGAGAGACCTTAAAAAGGTAAATGATGCTAAATTATCCGGATTTATACTAGGTTTATTACCTAAAATATAAGAAAAGAGTATGACGACTTAAAAGAATACTATGATAGGACATTAAAAGGAAGCAGAGCAAGAACATTTATATAGCCTGAAAGCTGTACGCTATGACGGTGTAAAGGTTGATGGCGGACAACATACCGATATAGCCGATAAGATAGCAAAAATATGAGGAGTGGCGAAAAACAAACAGATAAGCATTGCGAATATTGGCTTAATGTACAAAACAATAAGGCCGTTAATTCGTATAATGGTGTAAAAGAATATATAAACGATACAGTGCCATGGACTGCAGGTCTTTTTCAGTTCAGGGAGGGAATATGGAAAGATTGTAATATTCCAATGTTGCAGCAGGTACTTAGACTAAAGTATCTTGAATGTAAGGACGATACGGAAATTGCCAAAGCTTGTTAATATGAAGCCTGCAGATATTGGAAACCTGATACATATGTATGTTAAGGATTGATAATAAAATGATAATCAAATAATAAAAAAATAGGGTTGTAAAATAAATTATAAAGGGTGTTTAATAGTATTTCTTAATCTAAAAAAAGTATTAAAAATAGGACTGTAATACAGTTAGGATAAATTTATAGATTAAAAGACAGCCCGGATTTAAAAGTCCGGGCTGTTTTTATATTGTATTTTTATCCATATTTTTTTATAAATCTGTTAAACTCAAGATCCGACATTTTTATCATTTTCAAACTTTAATTTTCTGTATGCTGAGGGTGTCAGACCGTATTTATGTTTGAAGGCCTTTGAAAAAAACAGATAGTGAGTCATAGCCACAAGAATATGCAACATTTTTCTACAGACAGAGCGGAGTCATCCAGCATATGGCAGGCTCTGTTAAGTCTGCAATATGTCAGGTATTCGGATGGCGAATGTCCCATTGTATTTTTAAAAAGTGTAAAAAGATAATTTCTGCTTATACCTAAATGAGAGGAAACATCGGTGACACTTATTTGATTGTAGAAATTATTCTGAATAAATTCTACGGCTCTTACAAGATAATTATTATTTCTAAGTTCTGTTGATTGACTTAAAGACTCCGAATACATTGTATCGGGACATATAGTGCTTAAAAACTCATATAAAAGTGACTGTCTCTTTAATTCCTCTTTAAATCCGCTTGAATCCGTATCAAGTATTGCTTCCGTAATAGCTATTATTTTTTCTCTGTTACCGGTTAAAACAGGGTTATCAGAGCTTATTCCTATTCGTTTCATTATATCCACAGCTTTATCGCCTTTAAATGCGATCCAAAGATAATGCCACGGATCCTCAAAATCGGCTTGGTAAAATGTCATTGCGCTGGGCTCTATTAAAAAAGCTTGATTTTCACCTAAATCATACTCTACATCTGAACAAAAAAACTTACCTTTACCGTTTAATATAAAATGTATTATATAGCAGGGTCTTATAGCCGGTCCGAATCTATGTCCGGGACTGCATTCTTCATGACCTGCAAAATTTATAAAGCAATCAGAGAATGTCTGATCATTAAACAGTTTAAAATTTATACCTTTCATAATTCTCCATTTTAATATAAATACATATTGAAAAACATATTCATAAGATATATTTTTATTTTTGTTGAAGTTTTTAATTGCAATAATGAATTTACGTAAGTACATTCAATTTTATAGTTTAGTTTACGAAAATAACAATCAGTGAATATAGTATAAAAATTAGAAGCACATATAAATGTGCTTCTAAAGGATAAAAAAATAAACAAAGACTATGAAACTAATTACAAATTGACAAATTTATATAACATTTTTGAAATGCATGGCAAAAAAATAATTATATTATTATAAGACCATGAAATTTAAGGGAGGACTTAAAATGATTAAGAAAAAAATTACTTGGTTTAGCACTATCTTCAATGATAGTATTATCTTTAGCAGCTTGTGGCGGATCATCAGGCGGAGCTGATAAATCATCTGCAGCTGCAGACAGCTCACAAAGCGGCGGTGAGGGCGGAAAGATAACAGTTGCTATATGGGATAACGGACAAAAACCGGGATTACAGGAAATCATAAATGATTTTACTGCAGAAACAGGATATCAGGTAGATCTTCAGGTAATCTCATGGGACGCATATTGGACATTACTTGAGGCGGGTGCTTCAGGCGGAGATATGCCTGATGTATTCTGGATGCACTCAAATGAGTCACAAAAAAATATGGAAAATGATATCCTTATGGATCTTACAGACAAAATCAAGGCAAGCGATAAGCTTGAGATGGATAAATTCCCTGAAGATGTTAAGGAGTTATACGTAAATGACGGTAAGACATATGCTATACCAAAGGATGTGGATACAATAGCACTTTGGTACAATAAGACTATGTTTGATGAGGCAGGTCTTGCATATCCTGATGAAAACTGGACATGGGATGATTACTATGATGCGGCTGTAAAGCTCACAAAGCCTGACGGAAGCCAGTTCGGTACAGCTATGAATCCTTCAAACAACCAGGACGGATGGTACAATATAGTATATTCAATGGGTGGTAAGGTTATTTCAGATGATAAGAAAGACATCAGGAATGGATGACCCTAATACTGTAAAGGCAATGGAGTTTGTTGATAAGCTCAGAAAAGATGCTATGCCTGATGCTACCGTAATGTCTGAGACAGGTACAGATGTACTCTTACAGTCAGGTAAAATCGCTATGCTCCCACAGGGCTCATGGATGGTTGCTCCATTTAAAGAGAATGAGTATCTTGTTGCAAACTGTGATGTGGCTGTACTTCCAAAGGATGCAACTACAGGTAAGAGAGTCAGCCTTTATAACGGTCTCGGATGGGCTGCAAATGCCGGTACAAAGAATCCTGAGGCTGCATGGAAGCTTATCGAGTGGTTTCTCAACAAAGGATAATCAGGAAAAGCAGGCAAAGCTTGGTGTAACAATGGCGGCATATGAGGGTGTATCTGATTTGTGGAAAAACAATACAGATAAGTTCAACCTTGAGCCATATTTGACAATGTTAAATGACAGTGACCTTGTAATCAGACCACACTCAAGAGCAACAGTAGTTTGGGAAAACAAGAACACAGCAAATCTTGTAGAGGCTTGGAGCAATAAGGTAAGTATAGATGAGGCATGTAAGAAGGCTGCATCCGATATGAATGAACTGTTGTCACAGGAATAATTGATGCATTTACCCGAAGCCGCTACATTCGTAGCGGCTCTTTGTAATAAGGAGAATATATGAATAAAAGTAGGATGACACCAAGACAAAAGAGTGAGCTAAGATGGGGATGGGCTTTTATGTTTCCGACAGTCTTAGGACTATTGGTACTCAATATTTACCCTACATTTAGAACGATATATCAAACTTTTTTCAAAACAGGAGATTTTGGAAAAGGAAATAAATTTGTAGGATTCGGAAATTATATAAAACTTTTTCAAGGAACTGAGATATGGCAGGCAATTATAAATACCTTCAAATATGCTATAGTTGAAGTGCCTTTTTCTATAGCTATAGCTTTGGTACTGGCAGTATTCTTAAACGGAAAAATAAAGGGAAGAGGTATTTATCGTACCGTTTTCTTCCTTCCAATGGTTGCTGCACCTGCTGCAGTGGCAATGGTATGGAGATGGCTTTACAATTCCGAGTTCGGTCTTATAAATAATATTTTCCATTTGAAAGTAAACTGGATATCAGACCCTAATCTGGCTGTATATTCTATTGCCATAATAGGTATATGGTCAATAATCGGTTATAATATAATACTTTTTATCTCGGGATTGCAGGAAATACCAAGTGACTACTACGAGGCATCAAGTCTTGACGGTGCAAGTGGAATACATCAGTTCTTTTAATATTACAATACCTTTACTTTCACCTACTATATTCTTTGTAAGTATTACCAGAGTAATAGGCGGATTCATGGTGTTTGACCTTATATACATGGTAATGGACAGAGATAATCCTGCACTGCCAAAGACTCGGTCTTTAGTATTCTTATTCTATCAGTATGCTTTCAGAAATCAGGATAAGGGAATGGGAGCTGCAGTTGTGGTAATTTTATTGTTAATTATCATTATTATCACCGCATTACAGATGTTGGCACAGAAAAAATGGGTTCATTATAATTAGGAGGAGATATGAAATTAAATAAACTTTTTAATTCATGTGATACTTATCATGGTATCCATAACTATGATCGTACCCTTTGCATGGATGGCACTTACAGCTTTTAAAACGGTAACAGAGTCCACATCTGTGAATCCGTTTACTATATTTCCTGCAAAATGGATAACTTCAAATTTCACTGAAGTCATCAACAATATGGACTTTATGAAATTATATCTGAACACATTATTGCTTATAGTCGGAAGAGTATTTTTTGCGGTGATGACATCAACTATAGCAGGTTATGCATTGGCAAGACTTGATTTTTCCGGGAAAAAAACTGTGTGCTTCGGACTGGTACTTTTCCAAATGATGGTTCCAAGTCAGATATTTATTATTCCTCAGTACCTTATGCTAAGTAAGCTTGGAATGCTTGATACAATATTTGCCCTTATATTCCCGGGACTTGTATCGGCTTTTGGAACATTCCTTCTTAGACAGACATTTATGTCACTTCCAAGAGATCTGGAGGAGGCGGCAAGAATAGACGGATGCAATATAGGACAGACATTTTTGCTTATTATGATGCCGCTTGTGCGTTCGGGAATGATTGCACTGGGTATCTTCACTGCTGTTTTTGCTTACAAGGATCTTATGTGGCCAATGATCGTAAATAAGAATGTAATGCCGCTTTCAGCAGCACTTGCCAAAATGCAGGGACAGTATACAAACAACTATCCACAGCTGATGGCAGCATCACTACTTGCTTGTATTCCTATGATCATTTTATATTTGATATTCCAAAAGCAGTTTGTAGAAGGTATAGCGACATCAGGTGGAAAATTATAATATTAAGAGGTTTTTATGTCTATTAAATTAAACGGTAATTTAATTACTCTTTCAACAAAGAATACATCATATCAGATGAAGTTTGATGACTTAGGTTATCTCTTCCACACATGGTATGGTGAAAGAATAGAAGACAATGACGATATGTCTTACAGGATCAGCAGCATAGACAGAGGGTTTAGCGGAAATCCGTATGAAACAACGGACAGAAGCTATTCTTTGGATGTATATCCACAGGAATATCCTACTTTTGGAAACGGAGATTACAGAGTTGACTGCATTCAGGTAGTAAATCCTGACGGTACAAATGTAGTGGAACTAAAATATGACTCATGTGAAATCAAAAAGGGAAAATATGATTTGCAAGGACTTCCGGCTTTTTTCTGGAATGAGGAAGAGGGTGAGAGTCTTAAAGTAAACCTTATAGATAAGGTAAGCGGAGTAAGAGTAGAGCTTTTGTATGGTGTACTTGAAAAAAATATGATATTATCACAAGAGCTGTAAGAATAGTAAATACATCTGCAAATGAACTCAAAATAGAAAAAGGCACTTTCAGCATGTATAGATATGGTGGACGGTGATTTTTGATCTTATACATTTCCATGGAAAGCATGCCATGGAAAGAGAGTTTGAGAGAAGTCCTCTGTTACACGGAAAGATGGTACTTGAAAGCAAGAGAGGTACCTCAAGCCATCAGCAAAATCCTTTTTGCAATACTTGCAAAAAGGATGCTACAGAAACTTTTTGGTGAATGTGTGGGTGTTGCATTTGTATATAGCGGTTCATTTATAATCGAAGCTGAAATAGATCAGGTAAATCAGACAAGACTTGTTGTAGGACTTCATCCTGAGCAGTTTGAATATATATTGAATGCAGGTGAAGAGCTTGTGCTTCCTGAGGTTGCATTTACATATTCAAATGCAGGCTTTGAGAAAATGACACATTCATTCCATGATGCTGTAAGACAAAAATCTTCAGCAGGGAGAATTTGTACATAAGCACAGACCGATACTTATAAATAACTGGGAGGCTACATATTTTTGACTTTAATGCAGACAAGATCTTCGATATCGCATCAAAGGCAAAGAGTCTTGGAATAGAGCTTTTGGTTATGGATGACGGATGGTTCGGAGAAAGATATGATGATGTAAGAGGTCTTGGTGACTGGTATGTAAACGAAGAGAAACTTGGTTCATCATTAAAGGAATTGGTTGACCGTGTCAATGCAATAGATATGAAATTCGGCATCTGGTTTGAGCCGGAGATGATAAATGAGGATACAAGACTTTACAGAGAGCATCCCTGATTTTTATGATCAGAGTACCGGACAGAAAGGGTGTGAAGGGCAGAGAGCAGTTTATTCTTGACTTTACCAGAAAAAGATGTCAGAGATTATATTAAAGATATGATGGTAAAGATACTTGATAATGCCAAATATTGAGTATATCAAATGGGATATGAACAGAAGCTTGTCTGCAGTATATTCTAGCAAAACTTCCTGTAAAAAAATATGGGAGAGTTTCATTACAGATATGTTCTAGGTCTTTATGATTTACTCGGTGAACTTACAAAGAAGTATCCGAATATTATGTTTGAGGGCTGTTCAGGCGGCGGCGGAAGATATGATCTCGGTATGCTTTACTACCATCCTCAAATCTGGTTAAGTGATGATACCGACGCTGTTGAAAGATTGAAAATACAGTACGGAAGTTCATTTGCATATCCTATCGGAAGTGCAGGGTGCACATGTATCCGCATCACCTAATCATCAAACTACAAGGAAAACACCTTTTGAAACAAGAGCTACCGTAGCTATGGGAGGTACTTTCGGATATGAGCTTGATTTAAACAAGGTATCTGAAAAAGAACAGGAGCAGGTGAAGTCTCAGGTTAAGGACTATCTGAAATATGATGAGCTGATTCATGAGGGAGATTATTACAGAATCACAAGCCCTTATGATAAATCAAGGGTTACCGCATGGCAGGTAGTATCAAAGGATAAGTCATTCGGTCTTTTAAGTGCAGTGGTTCAAAGTGTTGAGGCAAATGAGTCAAACATCTATATTTATCCGAGAGGCCTTGAAGACAATGCTTATTATGAGATAGCAGGTGAAAAGAGGCGAGGAAAAGTTTGGATGAAGGGTGGAGTTTTAATTCCGAGAATTAAAGAAGAGTACGAGTCATTCAGATTTGAAATAAAAAGAGTATAGTAATAAAAAAACAGTAAGCAAAATCGGCTTACTGTTTTTTAATATTAAACTTTAAGTTTTTCACTTAGCCATATGCACAGATTACTATATCTGCTTTCAAGATTTTCGTGATGTCCGTAATTATCAAATACAGAGGTAACATCCATAATCTTTTCTTTAATTATACTGTGTAAATCTCGAGCAATCTTTTGGAGCATTTTCTAAAATATTATTATGTTTATCTCCCTCATTTTTTTCCGTTCAGCAAATAAACGGAAGCTTTTTTTATTTTTAAAATCTGTATCTTTACAGTATTTTATAAAAATCCGGATACCAGAATGAACCGCAAAGTGAAAAACACTATAGCCGGAATATCAATAGTTGAAAAGAGAATATACTGCTGCCAGCCCACCAAGAGAATATCCGCCATAGACAATTCTTTCATAATCTATATTGTATTCAGACAAAACTTCAGGCAAAAAAGTTTCAAAAACCAATCTGTGATATTTATCTGCACTTCCGCCGAAATCGGATATACCGGGTCTTATATTTTTGGCAGGCTTAGGTGTAAAAGCGTCCAATCTGTTTACAGCTTTCAGTCCGATAATTATTGCCTTATCTTTTAAAGCCTTTAAGCGAAATATTTCACCGTCATTTAAAAGTATAAGCGGATAACTCTTCGTTTTATCATAATTTTTTGGCAAGTTTATTTCAGCCTTAAACATTTTATTTATTCAGGAAGGTATTTATATCTTCCAGTGCTTTAACAGAAGATGCACCATAGTCCATAAACTCATCATATGAAATAGTCATGATTTTGTCATTTGCTATGGCAGGTACATCACTTAAAACAGTATTATTTTTCATAAGTTCCACAGCATTTGTATCCATCTCTTTATTTCTGTCGCTTGTGACATAGATGATTACTTCAGGTGCCATTGTGACAAGATTTTCAAGTGTCAAGTCGGAAGTTCCTGTTGCAACATTTGTATATCCCAATGTATTAAGTATACTTTCCTGTAGTGCAGACTTGTAAGCACCGAAGGTTGAATCATTGTATGCACACATAATGAGGGCATTTTTTAATTCACCTGAGTTTTTGTCTGAAGATGCCACAGCGTTGATCTTTTTCTCAAGTTCGTCAGCATATGCATTTGCTTTTTCCTGTACATTGAAGATTATTCCTATATTTCTTATATCTTCAATAACATTTTTCAAGGCTCTGCTTCATATTGGAAACAGAAGCTTTTTTGAGTATATACAGGTATAGAGTTTTTCATTCCAGGAGTCAATTGTTCCCAAAGATTTATCTGAAAACATCATATTTCTTCCTATTATAATATCAGGGTTATTGGATAAAACAACCTCTTTTGATACACTCTTTTTATCACCGATATGAGGGATTGCGGCAATTGCATCAGCATAATCACCTGTAACTTCATTATCCGGATTTAACATACCGACAATTTTATCCTGTAATCCCGAGGTCGATCAGCATTTCTGTAGATGAGAGATTATTGGTTATTATTCGCTCAGGAGATTTTTCAAATACCTGAGTGATTTCTTTACCGTCAGCATCATAAGTTGTAATGCTGACAGGATAAACAGTTTCAGAAGACTTCTTTTCATCCGCAGTTGAACTTTCAGATACGGAAGTGCTCTCCGCTACAGCTGAGCTTGTTTCGGCTACGGTACTGCTTGCAGAATTATTGTTTGAGACTGTTGCACATCCTACAAGTGCAAGAGAAATACATGTGCTCAGAGCTATATTAAATATTTTTTTCATTTTAATTCCTTTCATATTAAATATATTCTATCAAGGCTTGATTGTCATCAGCCCATGATATTTTACAATCGATATCATATACATCTTTCATAGATTCTTTGGTTATAGTTGATTTCGGATTTCCTTCGTACTTTATCTCACCTCCCTTCATAAGATATATGTAATCTGAATATTTACATGCAAGCTGTATATCATGGAGTACGGCAAGCACATTTATATTCAAATCTTTTATAATTTGCAAAATTTCGATTTTATATTTTATGTCAAGATGGTTTGTAGGTTCGTCAAGAAGTAAGAGACTCGGTCTTTGTGCAATGGCACGTGCAAGTGCTACACGTTGCTTTTCACCACCTGATAAGGAGAGGTAGGAGCGCTCGGATTTATCAAGCATGCCCACTTTTCTCAATGCATCCTTTACAATATCATAGTCAATCTGTTTTTCAGTCTGCATAAATCCTATATGAGGTGTTCTGCCAAGCATTACCATATCTTCTACATTGCAATCAAAATTTATTTCATTGAACTGTGCAACGACAGCCATTTCTTTTGCTGAATCTTTCAAACGTATATCTTCCATATTTTTATTGTTCAATAAAATTTCACCAAAGGAAGGTTTTAAAATTCTGTATATGGTTTTTAGAAGAGTTGTTTTACCGCATCCGTTCGGTCCGAGTATTGAATAAAATTTATTTCCTTTAACATCTATAGAGACATTATGCAATATTGTTTTATCCTTTATGGAGTATGATATATTATTACAAATTAAATCCATTATCTTTGCCCCTTTCTCTGATTTTGTATAACAATATAAATAAAGAAAGGACCACCCTACTAAAGATGTAAATATTCCTATAGGCAACTCGGCTTTATCGATAAGACATCTTGCAAGTATATCCGACCAAAGTATAAAAAGACTGCCGAGAATTGCTGAAAGCGGTATGATTTTTTTATGGTCGGTACCTACAAGAATCCTTGATATATGAGGTGTTATCAAACCTACAAAACCTATTATTCCGCATTTTGATACTAAAATTCCTGTTATCATAGATATAAAAATCATATATAAAAATCTGTATCTATGTAAATTTATTCCCAAAGTGACAGCAACCTCATCACCCATAAGCATCGTATTTAAAACTCTGTATTGTGTTATAAAGAATATAAAGGATGCGGGAATAATAAATAAAGGCAGGTCTATATCTTTCCATGAAGCACTTGCAAGCGAACCCATAGTCCAGAATTTTATTGTCATCATGCTGTCTGAATTGGCACCTATTGAAATTATAAAATTGGAAAATGCGCTAAATAGAGCATTTACAACGGCACCTGAAAGTATAAGACTTGTTGTAGTAATCTTTTTACCGAGAGATGCTATAAAAAGTACTATTCCGGTTGAAATGACGGAGCCGAAAAATGCACCGGTTCCGGTCAAAGATTTTAAACCGAGTATAATAAACAAAGTGGCTCCAAACGTAGCACCGGCAGAAATTCCAAGTATATACGGCTCTGAAATGGGATTATTGACGGTAGTTTGCATTATTGTTCCGCAAAGTGCCAATCCTGCTCCTACAAAAAGCCCCATTATTACTCTGGGAACCCTCATATTCAAAACGATGGCAACTGTAGATTTTGAGAAAGCACTTATACTCTCACTACCCTGATATACTGTTTCGAAATTATATTAAAAGTATCTTTTTAAGCCTGATTCTTACTGCACCAAGTGAAATTCCTGTGAGCATAGAGAAACAGGAGAAATATACACAGCACCATAAGCAGCAGTATAAACTTTAAAGTCTTTTTTACTCTTTTGACATAAATATATTTATAAAACCTTTCATATTATATAGTTAGTGATACCCTAACAATGATATTATAATTGATATTTTTTTAAAAATTTGAATATAGAATAATATAAAGATATGGACTATTATTAAAAAAATATAGTCCATAAAAGGAGGGCTTGTGAAGGAAAAAGAGTTTTTATTGGATTGTCAAAGAGAATACAGCAGCAGAAAGTATCTGATTACAGGAGTTTCTCTACAGGAAAAAACCAAGGGAGAGCATATTTCTTATGATACTACTCACAGTGCTTTTCATTTATACATTGGAAGGCGGAGCGGATATTAATTTTAATGATAAAAGTTTTACAGCTACGCCTGACGTAGTTATTCACGGTGCAAAAAACAGAAAAATAACTTTTGATGTAATTACAGATGAGCCTTTTATACATTTAAATATATATTACGATCCGGAAGTTCCATGGCATGGTTATAGTGATATTATGAATTCGGTATATAAAATATCCGGTTTTGGTCAGGATATTTCAAAAGAATTGTTGTCTAAATTAAAAGCAAGTGTAGAGAGAGCAAGTTTTGACGATCAGGTGCATAACAGTATTATTGCTCAACAACTTATTCTAAGTTCATTTCGGGCTATTCTATGATAAATCAGGGAAATATTACAGATAGAAAAATGCCGTGGAATTTATGGAAAAAAATCCTATAATAAAAAAATTTGTGCCTTGAAGATCTGGCCGATATTGCAGGTATGAACAAGGCTCATTTTTTTCGTATACATTTAATAAGATTTATCATATAAGACCTATAGATTATCTTATAAGATTACGCCTCAGAAAGGCTGTAAATCTACTGTTGTCGGGCGTATCCGTTACTGAAAGCAGCTATAAATGTAGGGGTATCGAGACCCGCTTTATTTCAGTAGACTTTATAAAAAAATATTTTGGTATATCACCAAGTCAAACATTAAGAAAATAATGCAAAAATGTTGTTTATTATCGAATACATAAATAAAAAAAAGTTTATTTATTTCGAAAAAATATGCTATAATGTCGACAATACATTGTTGAAAAAAATGTGAATAAGATTGCGGGAATATTTTTCTTTAAGGAAGATATATCTAAAATTTTTGGTAAAATATAACATTTATATCTTAAAGTTCAAAAAAATCTGAAAATTAAATGTTATAAAGCCAGAAACGAAAATTTACATTTAACAATCATATATGCCGAGATTTTTTAAAAAGAAAAATCAGCAACGTATTTAATGGCATATAAATACATCGTGGAGGGAATTTTGATGTACAGTTTTACAGTTAAACGGTAAATTGGTTGAAACTGAAAAAGAAGTGTCACTTTTAAGATTTTTACGTGACGATTTAAAGCTCAAATCTATAAAAGACGGATGTAGTCAGGGAGCTTGCGGTACTTGTACTATTATAATTGACGGAAAAGCTACCAGAGCCTGTGTTATGACTACAAAAAGAGCTACAGGGAATGAACATTGTTTCAGTTGAGGGATTAAGTGACTTTTGAAAAAGAGGCATTTGTATATGCATTCGGATCAAAAGGGTGCTGTACAGTGCGGATTCTGTATTCCGGGTATGGTAATGTCAGGTAAAGCTCTTATTGACAGAAATCCTAATCCCTACAGAAAGACGAAATTAAAGAGGCGATAAAGGGAAATATCTGTAGATGTACAGGATATAAGAAGATTATTGAGGGTATCGACCTTACTGCTCAGATACTTAGAGGCGATAAGAAGATTGATGAAGAGCTTGAAAAGGGTGATGACTTCGGTGTAGGATCAAATGCCTTCAGAATTGATGTAAGAGATAAGGTTCTCGGTATCGGTGAGTATGTTGATGATGTGGAACTTGAAAATATGCTCCATGTATCGGCAGTAAGAACAAAAGTATCCAAGAGCAAGAATACTTGATATAGATGCTTTCAGAGGCTTTAGCAGCTTGAAGGTGTTGTTGCAATATATACTTCTGAGGATGTACCGAATAATAAGGTTGGACACATCCAGCAGGATTGGGACGTTATGATTGCAAAAGGGTGATAGTCACCAGATTTGTTGGCGATGCATTGTGTCTTGTTGTGCGGAGAGTGAAGAAATATTAAAGAAGGCTAAGACTCTGGTTAAAGTGGAATATGAGGTACTTTGGAGCCTGTAAGAAATATAGATGAGGCTAAGGCGGAGAATGCACCTAAGATTCATCCAAACGGTAATCTTTGTCAGTCAAGACATGTTAAAAGAGGTGATGCAAAGGAAGCGATTGCAAATTCAAAGTATACAATTACAGAGACCTTTGATACACCTTTCACAGAGCATGCATTCTTAGAGCCTGAGTGTGCAATCGCTCTTCCATATAAGGACGGTGTAAAGATCTACTCTACAGACCAGAGTGTATTCGATACAAGAAAAGAGATTGCTATAATGTTCGGCTGGGATCCTGAAAGGATAGTTGTTGAGAACAAGCTTGTAGGTGGCGGATTCGGTGGTAAAGAAGACGTTTCTGTTCAGCATATAGCGGCACTTTGTGCATATAAGCTTGGAAGAACCGTAAAGGCTAAGTTTAGTAGAGACGAGTCACTCGCATTCCATCCAAAGCGTCATGCTATGCATGGTACATTTACTTTGGGATGTGATGAAAACGGTATATTTACCGGACTTGACTGTGATATCTATTTTGATACAGGAGCATATGCATCTCTTTGCGGACCTGTACTTGAGCGTGCATGTACTCATGCTGTAGGACCTTATTGCTATCAGAATCATGACATTAGAGGATATGGATACTATACAAACAATCCTCCTGCAGGTGCGTTCAGAGGATTCGGAGTGTGCCAGAGTGAGTTTGCACTTGAGTCCATTATAGATTTGCTTGCAGAAAAGGTTGGAATATCACCTTGGGAAATCAGATACAGAAATGCTATCGAACCGGGTAAGGTATTGCCTAACGGACAGATAGCAGACTGTTCAACAGCTCTTAAAGAGACTTTGGAAGCTGTAAAAGATGCTTATGAAGCAAACTATCCGAATGTAGGTTTGGCATGTGCTATGAAGAATGCCGGCGTAGGTGTAGGACTTCCTGATAAAGGACGTGCAAAACTTGTTGTCAATGACGGTGTTATAGAGATATACTGCGGTGCTTCAGATATCGGTCAGGGTTGTGCAACAATATTTATACAGATGGCGGCAGAAACTTTGAACTTGCCTAAGTCTAAGTTTAAAAATATGGGATGTAACTCTGAACTTGATCCCTGACTCAGGTACTACTTCAGGATCAAGACAGACTCTTATAAGCGGTGAGGCTATAAGAAGGGTTTCACTTGAACTTAAGAAAGATCTTGATGCTGCAGGAGGAGATTTAAATAAGCTTAACGGCAAGGACTACTATGCAGAATACTTTGAGCCTACAGATAAGCTTGGAGCAGACGTACCGTTCCCTAAATCTCATGTTGCATACGGATTTGCAACACATCTTGTTGTACTTGATGAGGACGGTAAGGTTAAGAAGGTTTATGCGGCTCATGACTCAGGAAAGGTAGTAAACCCTATTTCTATCCAGGGTCAGATAGAGGGTGGAGTTCTTATGTCACTCGGATATGCACTTACTGAGGACTTTAAGTTACAGGATTGCGTACCTAAGTCAAAATTCGGTACACTTGGTCTTATGAGAGCTACAGATATACCTGAGATTGAGGCGATATATGTTGAGAAGGAAGAACTTCTTGGAGTGGCATACGGTTCAAAGGGTATCGGTGAGATTGCAACAATCCCTACAGCACCTGCATGTACAGAATGCGTACTACAAGAGAGACGGAAAGTTAAGACCGAAAATTACCTATGGATGATACATATTATTCAAATAAAAAAAGAAAAAAATAATAAAGAATAATTTTTGGTTGGGATTCGATATAGAGTCCCAACTTTTTGTTTAAAAATAATAAACAGGTGTTGAAAAATGCTTTCAGGACTATACTATAATACCAGAATAAATAGTCATATGTCTAAAAATATACATAAGTATAAAGAATAGGAGAGAGAAAGATGTTTGAAAAGATTGCTTCATTTATAGTGAATAAAAAGAAAAGCTTTTTCTTGTATTTTTTTATTCTTGCTGCAGTATTCGGAGTGTTCAGTTCATCATGGGTGAAGGTCAGTGATAAATTATCGGATTATTTACCGGAATCCTCCGAGACAAAGCAGGGGCTTGATATTATGGATGAGAGCTTTACGACTTTCGGAACGGCAAAAGTAATGATTTATAATGTTGATTATGACAGAGCCCTTGAAGTATCAAAAGAAATTGAGGATATCAAGGGAGTTTCAAAGAGTGGACTTTTTATGATAAATCTGATAAAGGATTATGAAAATAAGGATATAGAAGATTATTATAAAAATTTTTCCGCTCTGTATACAATAAGCTTTGACGATGTTGAAAGCTCAAAATTAGTTCAGGATGCAATAGTCAAGGTAAGGGATTTGGTTTCACCTTATGACAATGTTATATATACAACTATTGATAAAGGATGATGCTAAAGATTTGAACAAGGATATGAAGGTTATATTTGTCCTTGTAATAATCATAATAATAGCTGTATTATTGTTCACCTCACAAACATATATGGAAATACTGATTTTCATGCTTACATTCGGAATAGCGATAGTACTGAATATAGGTACAAATTTTATATTCGGAAGAATCTCGTTTGTAACAAAGGCTGTAGGCATAGTATTGCAGTTGGCGCTCGCGATTGACTATGCAATAATACTTTTCCACAGATTTATGGAGGAAAGAAGGTATTATAAGCCGAAACATGCTCTTATAAAAGCACTTGCAAAGGCTATACCTGAGATATCATCAAGCTCTCTTACCACTATGGCAGGTATGGTGGCACTGATGACAATGCAGTTTCAGATAGGTATGGACCTTGGAAGAGTTTTACTTAAGTCAATTATATTCAGTATGCTGGCAGTGTTTGCATTTATGCCTGCACTTATAATGATGTTTGAAAAACAGATTGAAAAATCAATGCATAAAAATTTCGTACCTAATATAGAAGCACTTGGAAGCGGAATTTTAAAGTTAAAAAGAATTATACTTCCTTTATTTATAGTTATTACAGTCGGTGGAGTTATACTTTCAAAGTAAAAACCGGATATATATTTGATGTAAATTCTATAGAGTCGGATAAGAAGACCGAGTATCTTGAAGCGAAGGAAAAAATTGAGGAGCAGTTTGGAAGAAGCAATATAATGGCGATAGTTATTCCGAAGGAGGACTACTTGCGAGAGGCCGCACTGCTTAAAGAAGTTTCAAATATTCAGGGAGTAAAGAGTGTTACAGGACTTGCAAAATATTGAAGTAGGTAATAACGGCGAATATGTACTTACAGACAGTTTGAATCCAAGGGAACTGGCTGAGGTTGCAGATGTGGATGTGGATCTTGTAAAGGCGGCATACAGATTCTATGCATTAAAGAATGAGCAGTATGGTGCGTTTATGAAGAGTATTGACAGCTATAAAATACCTATAATAAATATGGTGGACTTTTTATATGACCAAATTGAAGAGGGCGGTCTTGATATAGATGAGGATACTATCAGCGATATAGTAGATATACATAAGAGTATAACAGATGCAAGAAAACAGCTGGAAAGTGAAAAGTATTCAAGAATTTTACTTATATGGGATAAGCCTCTTGAAGGTGAAGATACCTTTGCCAATATTGATAATGTGCAAGAAATAGCAAAGAAATATTATGATGAAGCATATGTGGTCGGTGACAGTTCAAGTGACTATGATATCAGCAAAATCATTTGGAGGTGACAATTTAAGAATCAGTATTGTAACAGCACTTTTGGTTGGTGTTATATTACTTTTTACATTCCAAAATGCACGCATTGCCTTTTATATTGGTACTTACCATACAGGGAAGTATCTGGATAAACTTCAGTTTGCCGTATCTGACGGGTGAGAATATGTTCTTCTTAAGTTATTTGATAGTAAGTTCAATACAGATGGGAGCGACAATTGATTATGCAATTGTTATCACAAGCAGATATCTGGCTCTAAGAGAAGAGATTTCAGACAGAAAGAAAGTGATTTCAAGAACTTTAAATGAGGCCTTTCCTACAATAGTTACATCGGGAAGTATTATGGCGGCTTCAGGATTTGTAATAGGAAATATCACATCAAATCCGACCATTGCATCTCTTGGAAAAACTCTTGGAAAGGGAGTTGTTATTTCAATGATAATGGTAATGGTGGTGTTGCCTGTATTACTTTATACTTTTGATTTCATTATTGACAAGACATCGTTTTCAAGAAAAATAAATGAGGAGGAGAATAAAAGAGAAGATGAAGAAGAAAACAGCATTATTACTGAGTCTTAGTTTAATATTCGGAAATGTTTTACCGGTATATGCGACTGCAAATGCCGATATTAACTCTGTACAAAATACACAAGATGTCATAAATATAAACAGCGCCGATGAACTCATAAGTCTTTCAAAAGATTCTACGGTTGAGAATTTTACATTAAATAAGATCTATGTTTTAACAAATGATATTGACTTGTCGGATAAGGACTTTAAGCCTGTTTCAATATTCTCCGGAACTCTTGACGGCAGTGGATATACAATAAAGGGGCTTAATGTAAGTGAAAAAAGTACAGGTGCGGGTCTTATAAGTGTACTCGGTACAAAGGGAAGCATTAAGAATCTTAATGTGGAAGGAAATATAAGCCCTGACGGCGGTAAGACACTTGTAGGAGGAGTCGTAGGAACCAAATAAAGGTGTTATAGAGAATGTAAGCTTTGCCGGATATGTAACAGCTTATAAAAGAGTAGGCGGTATAGCCGGTGTAAATGATGAAAGCGGATTTATAATCAACTCAAAAAATCATGCTGTGGTAAACGGCACAAAAATAGTAGGAGGTATCTGCGGATATAATAAGGGAAGTATCGTAGGATCACAAAATCTTGGAAGAATTGCAGGTGATAATGAGAGTGTACTTCCTGATGATGATAAAATGAAAAAGTGTACCAAGTATTACCGTTTCTAAATGCCGTTACTGATGATGTAAAGCAGGAGATGACAGGCGGAATTGCAGGAGTATCAAGCGGTATTATAAGAGATTGTACAAACAGTGAAAAGGTAGGATACCCTCATATAGGATATAAAGTAGGTGGTATAGTCGGCTTACAGACTGGAGCTTTAAATAATTGTATAAATGAAGCCTCAGTTTATGGTAGGAAGGATATAGGAGGTATAGCCGGATTATTAAAGCCTTATATAGAGATTTCATATGAAGGGGATACTATAGACAGCCTGGAAAGACAGACGGAAACACTGTCAAAGTTATTGGATGCCTTTGAGGCCGAGGTGGATAAAAATGCAACTATATTGGAGAATAATGTAGACGGCATTGATTCCAAAAAAAATGAGCTTGAAGAGAGTATAAATGAAAGAAAAAATTTCCACACTGAAGAGGCGGATAAATTTGATGCCGGATTGCAAGAAAAAAAAGACGATATAAAGGGTATAACCGTAATATAAACTCCGATATTTTCAGATATAGGAGATAATGTTGGAGATTTAAGGCATGAGAAAGCTATAAGGATATCATAAATGACAGAAATACCAAACTTCAAAATCTTATTGCAGTATAAAAAAATATCAATGAGATATCTAAAAAGAATGAAAAGTGATATTGAGGATAAAAAGAAAGTGCCGATAATATTGCAGATGATTTTGCAGGCAATTACTCATGAAATTGATGATTTGTATTCAAAATCAAATGAGTTACTTGATTATTTGGATGATGAAAAAAGTGATTTAAGGCAGAATCTTGATGATTCCTATGAAACCGTAAGAGGAAAAAAAGATGAGCTTGAAGCTGAGATAAATAAAGCAAGACAGGACTTAAAAAGCAGCAGACAGGATATAAAGAGCAGTGTTGACGGAGTAAAGAATGAAATTGACAATATAAGAGGCACTATTCAAAACGGAGGGGACAGGCTAAAAGAAAAATTGATGACGGGAAAATTTATTTTGACGTATCTGTAAATCCGCCTAAGGAATATGCATACGGTAGACTGGAAAATTCTCTAAACAGAGCAATTATAAACGGTGATATAGATACTGCGGGAATTGTAGGTAGAGTCGGCATAGATCCGGAGGACAGCATTATTACGGAAACGGACATTAAAGATGATGTAGATAAAAGAGGAGAGACATCTCTTAATTTTTCAAATAATGTATATGCTCTGATACAGTCAAATACAAATGAAGGTGAAATAAATGTAAAAAATGACTACGCAGGAGGTATAGTGGCAAAAGCCGACTATGGAGCAGTCGTTGCAAACAAAAACTTTGCCGATGTCAGTTCACAAACGGATCTTATATAGGAGGAATTGCAGGTTACAGTAAAAACCTTATCAAAGATTCTTATATGCTTGGAGATGTAAAAGGAAGCGATTATATAGGAGGGATTGCCGGAATTGCCGGAGATCTTATAGGAAATACCGCCATGAGTACTGTAGTAAGTACCAATTCGGAAGGTTTGGAAGTATTGCCGGAGATGTTTTTAAAAGACGCCTATGTAAATGCAAACAGATATGTTGATGAAGGTGTCGGAGCGATAAATGATATAACTCTAAACTCTGAAGCAGGTATTGTTTCATATGAGGAACTTTTGCAGGATAATAATACTCCTGAAGGATTTAAAACTCTAAGAGTAAATTACTTTGTGGGAGATGATATTATAAAGACAGTAAATGTCGCATATAATTCATATGTCAGCAGTGCCGATATTCCTAAGGCTCCGGAGGTTGAGGGATATAATACATACTGGGAGAATAAGGAATTAAATAATATAAAGAGGAATATAAACATACATTTGGTTGAAGAAAGATGGAATAAAAAAATATTTCTGCAAATACAAATATTAACGGTAAAGCGGTTTTACTTGCAAGTGCATTATTCTATGAAGGGACAAGTATTCAAGTGGAAGAGACTGGCGTACCTGAGACAGATAAAGATGTGATTAGGGCATATAAATACAGTATAATTCCTGAAGGAAAGATATATGAATGAGGGCATTGAGCTTTAGAGTTTTTAAATGAAGACGGTAAGGCAAATGTTGTAGGAATAAAGACTGAAAACGGTATTATAAAAGCGGATACAGTCAAAGTCGGATCTTATCTGAGCTTTAAAGTAAACAGTCCACAAGGAGAAATTGTTCTGATTAGGACTGAGAGTATAAATAAATATATTATTATACTTTCTTTTATAGCGGCAGCTGCAGTAATAATTTCAGGATATCTTTATTATAAAAAGAAAAGAAATAAATACTTGAAATACAATTGGGACTGTCGGGAAATAAGTAATTTTACTTCCCGCAGAGCGAAATAGAAATATCCTGACAACATACAAAGCGTTTTGGCTTTCCCTTGAGTAAGCCGGATAAAAACAATATCTCTTTCACATAAATCCACAATACGATCGATAGTACGTATTCCTCGCATATTTGCATAAGTAATAACTGCATACATCAAGACTGGGTTGTACCCTGTTCTTCTCTTATCCGAACAATTGGCTAACAGTCCGGAAAAATCTAAATCCTCCATAACTTTTTAGGGTATAGACCGGATCGTCATCGGGTAAACTCAATTCATAGAAACTAGATTTTTTTAAAATTATATTAAAAATGAAATTAGATTGACATAAAAACATTCATGTATATAATCACAATATAAATATTTAAGAACGGAATAGAAAGTCCTTTGTATAGAAGATGTAAATAATTGTGAAATAATGGACAATACAAAGATTCAAAGTATATAATTGTATTCTATAGTTTGAAAAACTATTAGAAAAATATATTTTTAGTTTTTAACTGTTTTTTTCATCAGTCTTGGGAAGGATAATATATGAAGAAGAGTTTTTCTTATAGTGTTTGGGATGTTGTGGGTTGGTCATAAATGTTTAAAATGTATAATAATTTTTAATAATTTCATTTTGTATTAGGCTTTATATTTTTTTATTTTTGCAAAGATAATAATATATCCAGAGCCTTGGCAAATATGAAACCAGGATATTATAATTATAATAAGATTTCTAAACTACTATCTATCTACTTTTTGGAATAGCTGCTTCAATGGCAGTATGTATAATAGGAATAATTGTTGATAGTTTATTTTTGGAAATATCAAGTCTTCACTTGCTCTATATATATTTGTTTATATATATGAAGCAAAATGATCATTTAAGATAATTTTTGAAACATTATTTTTTGTACAATGGTATATCAATGTTTTATATATAAGGGGCTGTCGGGAAATAAGTAATTTTACTTCCCGCAGAGCGAAATAGAAATATCCTGACAAATACAAGGCGTTTTTGGCTTTTGTGACTTTGTCAGGATATTTTGTTTTTCATAATACTGTCTATTTTTGGGCATAAAACTCCCTTGGATGAAATTTTGCTTTTTGCATTTTTTTACTATGCTGTTTTTCTCCTGTGGTTTTTCCTTCAAATTTTTAGTTTTGCGTAGAGAAAACGATGATATTTATTTATATTTCTTCCTATTGCAATAACTGCATACATCAAGACCGGGTTGTACCCTGTTCTTCCCTTATCCGAACAATTGGCTAACAGTCCGGAAAAATCTAAATCCTCCATAACTTTTATGGCTGCCATTTTCCGACAGCCCCATTTTGATAAATCACCTGTATTGAAAAAGACTGTGAAGTTTTTAGTATAATAGAAGAAAAACTATGATAATAGGTAGGAAAAATATGAAAAAGAGAGTTGTTATTTTTGGAGATTCAAATACATGGGGGTATGATGCTGCTACAGGTGGAAGATTTAATGAAGAAATCAGATGGCCTATGGTAGCTGCCAAGCTCCTTGGAAGTGAATATAGAATATATGAAGAGGGCTTTGCGGAAGAACCACCTGTCTTGACGATCCTTTTAATGAGGGACTTTCAGGGTTAACATATCTTTTACCATGCTTGCAAACACATTCACCACTTGATATGTTGGTTATAATGCTTGGAACAAATGATTGTAAAGAGAGATTTTTCTTTGACAGCAGCCAATATTGCACTTGGAATGAGAAGACTTGTAAAAAGGCTCTTGAGGCGGAAGTTTGGAGGATAAGCCCTAATATACTTGTAATAGCACCGGGACCTATATTAAAAGGAATGTGAGCTTTCGGATGTAGGTAAAAACATGGGTATATGCTCCGATAAGTCCTATGAAATTGCAAAAGAATATGAACTTATAGCAAAGGAACTTGGGGTGGAATTTTTTGATTCGGCTTCATGTGTTACTATGAATGATATTGACTTTATGCATTTAACGGAAGACTCACATAAGGCACTTGCAAAAAGGGTGAGCGAAATTATAAAGAATACTTTTGGAAAGTAAAGAATTGAAGGCATAGTATGACTTTAACTCAATTAAAATATGTTATAGAAGTAGCAAATGCCGGTTCTATAAATAAGGCCGCAGGAAATCTGTTTATTACACAGCCGAGTCTTTCGTCAGCAATAGCCGAACTGGAATCGGAAATAGGAATAAAACTGTTTTCAAGGAATAACAGAGGTATATTTCTTACACCGGAAGGCAGTGAGTTTGTAGGATATGCAAGACAGGTTGTTGAGCAGTTTGATTTGATAGAGGCTAAATATATTTCAAGTCCCAAGCTTAAAAAGAAATTCAGTGTATCAATGCAGCACTATACATTTGCAGTCAGTGCCTTTGTAAATCTGGTAAAGCAATTCGGTATGGACGAATATGAATTTGCAGTACATGAGACAAAGACATTTGATGTTATTAATGATGTAAAGACATTTAAAAGTGAGATAGGAATACTTTATTTGAATGATTTTAATAAAAATATTCTGACCAAGCTTTTTAAGGAATCAAATCTTGTCTTTACTCCGCTGATGGAGTGCAGTATTTATGTTTATTTGTACAGAAATCATCCTTTGGCAAATAAAAGTAAGATAAAAATGGAAGAGCTTATGGATTATCCATGTCTTTCTTTTGAACAGGGAGATTACAATTCGTTTTATTTTGCGGAAGAGGTTCTTTCAACCTATGAATACCATAAGCTGATAAAGGCTAATGACAGGGCAACTTTACTTAATCTTATGGTAGGTTTAAACGGATACACACTTTGCTCAGGTATCATATGTGAAGAGTTAAACGGTGATGAATATATGGCTGTAAAGCTTGATTCTGATGAAAAAATGACCATAGGTTATATTATGAGAAAAGATATTGCAATCAGTGAGCTTGGCAAAAAGTATCTGGAAGAGGTATCAAAGTTTAATGATAAGATATTGGAATAGGAGATAGAATGAAATTAGGTGTAATAGGCTTTGGAAATATGGGATCCGCCATTGCAAAAGGATTTGTTTCGAAAAAGTCGATGGATATCAAAGATATAGGTGTTTTTGATACATATGATAAAACAAGAGAAAGAGCAAAGACTGACGGATTTAAAGTATACAATGATGAGACGGATCTGGTAAAAAATTCCGATACCATACTTGTAGCGGTAAAGCCGATACATGCAAAATCTCTTTTTGAAAAGATAGCTGCAGAGCTTAATGATAAACTTATTATATCAATTGTTGCAGGTCTTGAGAGCGAGACTATAAAGTCATGGATAGGAAGAGATAAAAGAGTATTAAGAATAATGCCAAATACTCCCGCTATAGTAGGTGAGGGTGTATTTGCTCTTGACGGCGACAGCAATGCATATGATGAAGAAAAGAAAACTCTTGAAGACATGTTTTCGGCAATAGGACTTGTGGAATGGGTGGAAGAGAGCCTTTTTCCGGTCGTTACAGGACTTTCAGGAGGAGGCCCGGCATATGTTGCAATGTTTATAGAGGCATTGGCTGATGCAGGTGTACTTCATGGACTAAAAAGAGATGTGGCCATAAAGATGGCTGCAAAAACAGTACTTGGAAGTGCGGCACAATTACTTGAGACCGGTATACATCCGGCGGTACTAAAGGATATGGTGTGCTCACCTGCAGGTACTACTATAGAAGGTGTAAAAGCACTTGAGGATTACAGTTTTAGAGCAGGAGTGATAGAAGCAATCACTGCAGCCACATTAAAAATCGAAGAAAATAAAATAAAGAGTCAGCTACATTTTGTAGCTGACTTAAGATTATATAAGATTATTTCGCTACTGTAGCGGCATCTGCAGCAATAGAAGAAGCGGCGTCAGCAGCAGTTGATGCGATGTTGGCAGCATCTGAAGCTAGACCGTTTGCAGACTCCATAACATTTGCAACATCAGCGGCAGCACTTGAGAGATCTCCACCAACCGACTCCATAGCAGAAGAAACTTCATCCTTAGCAGATTCAACAGCAGAAGAAGCATCAGCCTTACCTGCTTTAACACCTGAAGAAGCGGCATCAGCAGCTGATTCCATAGCAGAAGAAACTTCGTTTGCAGCTGATTCTACAGCAGAAGAAGCCTCAGCCTTTTGTGAGCTTGAACCACAAGCTGTGAAAGCAAGCATAGCTATTGCGGCGATTGAAAAATAATTTTAATTTTAACATTTTAAATACTCCCATAAACAGACTGAGCAATCAGTCTTAAGTTTGACAAGAGACGATTTTTATACCTATTTATCAAAAATGTCAAATAAAATAGCATTTTATATCTAGAAAAAAATAGTTTCGAAAGATTGAATTAAAATTTTAAACAAAACTTTTACGGCTTATTACGCCTGTACGTGTAGTAATATAATAAAGAAAAGATATGGAATGGAATAAAATCCATATTTTCGGATAGGAGAATAATGATTAGATTTGAGACAATAGATGAAAATACCAAAAATCTGGAAGAAATAAAACAACTTTACTTTGATGCTTTTCCTTTTGAAGAGAGGATACCTTTTATATTATGGTATTAGTCGGAAACGACAGAGGTGTGGAATTTTTGTCAATTTATGATGACGATAAATGGCTTGGATTTATACATACATTGGTTGGTGATGAACTTTCATATATCTTTTATTTTGCAATAGAAAATTCCTTAAGACAGAGTGGATACGGAAGCAGAATACTGCATGAGTATAAGAAAATTCATCCAAGGCTTTCTCTGGCAATAGAGCCGATAGAGGAAAGCGATAATTTAAAGCAAAGAAAAAAGAGGCTTGAATTTTACAGAAAGAACGGCTTTGAAACTCTTGATACCAGAGTTGTAGAGATGGGAGTTGAATTAGAGCTGATGGGCGCAAAGGGAATGGAGATAAGGGAGAGCGATTACAAAAAACTTGTAAAAAAATTCTTTGATTCATTTGAGCAAAAACGAGTGCTGTCAGTAAAAGAAATGAGAGATGCAGACAGCTATACTATTGCAAATTTTGTAGACAGCAAGGAGTTAATGTACAGGGCAGGAGAGGCAATATTCTATGTTGGAGACTGGAATATAGGTGATAAAGTACTTGTAGTTGCCGGAAGCGGAAATAATGCAGGTGACGGATATGTGGTGGCGGATCTTCTTAATATAGAAGGAATTGATGTAGAGATACTTTTGATAAAGGATAAATTCTCAGAGGACGGACAATACTATTTTAATATTTGTAAGCAAAACGGAATAAAATACAATATTTTTAGATGACAGTATGGACTATCAGGCTTTTACTTGATAAATTTAATTCATATGATTATATTCTCGATTGTATATATGGCACAGGTTTTAGCGGTGATGTAAAAGAACCGGTATATTCCCTTATAAAGGCTATAAATGATTCAAATGCAAGTGTGGTAAGTGCAGATATAAATTCGGGAATGAACGGCGATACCGGGGAGGCGGATATATGTGTTAATTCAGACATTACGGTAAGTATAGGATTCTTGAAAAAAGGTCTTATTACAAAAGAGGCTTCAAAACATATAGGTGAGCTTGTAAATATGGATATAGGTATAGTAATTGAAAACAGCGATAATAGGACTGTATAATGTATTATTTTTAAGTAGAGGTTCTATCTTTATTGCAAATGATTTCTATATTATGTATACTTAAGAGTAGACTTTATGGAAGTGGAGAATTGAAGTGGCAAGTCGAAAACAAACAACAAAAAGAACAGGTAAAACAAGTAGCCGTAGAGAGGCTAAGAAGAAAATAGATAATAATGAGCAGTTGGATTTCCTTAATTCGGAAATTCTGATGATTGCGTTAGTTTTGTGTATCATTAGTACTTTTTTTAAGTCATTTCGGACTTATAGGAGTAGTGGGAAAATATCTTAGAATATTCCAGCTTGGAGTATTCGGAATACTGGGTTTTGCAGTGCCAATGTTTGTATTTGTCGGTGGAGCATTTTTACTGTCAAATATAGGATCAAGTCTTGCAAAAAAATTAAATTTGCGGGTGTTTTTGATGGCTGTGCTTGCTATTGATGCACTTATATCACTTTTTTTGGAATTCCAAATCTTAAAAGGAATTCGGACTTGTAAGATTTTTACACTGAAGGATGGTATGGAGGATTTATCGGGTGGAGGATCTAGGGCTTCTTATATCATCCGTACTTGGAAAAAGATCGGAGCTATCATATTCTTTATTGCCGTACTTATAATATCAATTGTAATATTAACCGGAAAATCATTTGTCTCCATAATAAAAACCGGAGGACAGATGACCATATCAAGAGCTAAGACAGATGTGGCAAGGGTGATGGAGCAAAGAAAACAAAGAAGAGAACAGCAGGCTGTTGAAGAATGGGAATATGAAGAAGATCCTGAGTATGAGGAGGAGTTTGAAGAACTTGACCTTGAAAATAAAAAGTGAAGGGTATATTGAAGAACTTTTTAGGATATGACTACCAGCCCTGAATAAGGGGAAATATTAATCTCGGGGGCTATAGATTTTTCAAAGAAGAAAAAGAAGCATGTAGTGGATCTTCCAACTGCAAATGCAGAAGTCAAAGAAATGAGCCGATAGCAGGGATCTTTGATGCTAAAAATGATGAGAAAACTTTGAAAAAGACAGCTCGGATGAGGTGCTCAAACGATATTCAGCAGTAAATATGAGGCAAGTTATGAACCCGAAAAAGATCCGACACACAGTCGTCAATCATCGTAAATAAAACGACCGGATACCTTCTATGGAAAGCATAAACAGAGGTAAAAGAAGAGTCAAGAGTTTGAAAAATGATATTGATGAAGAGACATTGAGAAGAGCCAATGAGATACTGGCAAGAAAAGGATGAAATAGATATCTATGAGCAGCCTGATGTCAACTATCAGAATCACAGATGACGATACACATGAAGACTTCCGATATATGATGATGCAAAATTACGACTTTAACAGTAGAGACGGAAAAAAAGAAAACTCAGACAAAGAGCATTGAGTTTATAAAAAGCTTATGATGATGATATATGATGAGCCTATAAGCGGATTACATCAGTGATACAACTCATTTGATAATATATGCTACATAATAACAGGGTGGACAGAAATGAGCCTGTAAATAATGAATATGTCAAAAAGAAGAATTCATGACAGAGAATAGGAAACTGAAAAATACTCTGGTAAGCAATGACGGTGAGAGAACTTTGGTAACTGCAGGTGGAAAAGTTATAGTTTCAGACACCTCGGCATTGCAAAAGAAGATGGAGGAGCAAAGAGCAAACTCGCCACAGGGTAAGATAAGAAATGAAATTGCCAAGAAAGTTCAAAGACCTTATACATATCCGGGTACATTTTTGTTAAATAAGAATACTGAAGCGGGAGAGGCAATATCAGACAGTGAATATAGAAATACTGCAATTACATTGCAGGAGACATTGGCAAGCTTTGATGTAAATGTAACGGTGGAAGATATAAGTGTAGGGCCTTCTGTAACACTTTATGAGTTAAAGCCTGAGCAGGGTGTAAAGGTATCTAAAGTACTCTCACTTGCAAATGATATTAAACTCGCTTTGGCGGCAAGTGATATAAGAATTGAGGCACCTATACCGGGTAAATCCGCCATAGGTATAGAAGTACCGAATAAGAAAAAACAGACGGTATTCTTAAGAGATCTTTTTGAGAGCAGAGCTTTTAAAAACGGAAATGAAAGTATCGGTTTTTGCGGTAGGTAAGGATATTTCCGGTAAAGTAATAGTTTCAGATATTGCAAAGATGCCTCATGTACTTATTGCAGGTGCTACAGGTTCAGGTAAATCGGTATGTATTAATACTTTGATAATGAGTATTATATACAAGTATTCACCTGAAGATGTAAAACTTATCATGGTGGATCCGAAGGTTGTAGAGCTTTCAGTATACAACGGAATACCTCATCTTTTGATACCTGTAGTAACAGAGCCTAAGAAGGCGGCTTCGGCACTTAACTGGGCTGTGGCTGAAATGGGTGAAAGATATAAGAAGTTTGCGGCTACAGGTGTAAGAGATCTTACAGCATATAATAAGAGAATAGAAGATGCGAGAAGAAGAGGCAATATTGAAGGCTTACCTGAGAAATTGCCGAAGATAGTTATAATTATAGACGAGTTGGCGGACCTTATGATGGTTGCAAACAATGAGGTTGAAGATGCAATAGTAAGACTTGCACAGCTTGCCAGAGCATGTGGAATTCACCTTGTTATAGCTACACAAAGACCTAGTGTAAATGTCATCACAGGTATAATAAAGGCAAATATACCTTCAAGAATTGCATTTTGCGGTATCTTCAGGTACGGATTCCAGAACGATACTTGACAGCAACGGTGCTGAGAAGCTTCTTGGAAAGGGTGATATGCTGTTTGCACCATATGGATCGGCAACACCTATGAGAGTACAAGGTGCGTTTGTATCTGATGAAGAGGTGTCTGCAGTAGTTGATTTCTTAAAAAAATCAGGGAATGCAGGTAAAATATGATGAGAATACAATCAAACAGATAGAAGAAACACAGAATGCGGCAAGTGCCGGAAATGATATTTCTGAAAGAGATGAGCTGTTTGAGGCTGCAGGAAGATATATAATAGAAAAAGGATAAATCTTCTATAGGTAATCTTCAAAGAAACTTTAAAAATAGGCTTTTAACAGAGCCGCAAGAATTATGGATCAGCTTGCAAGTGCGGGGGTTGTAGGTGGTGAAGCCGGAACAAAGAAAAAGAGAAATATTGATGAATATGGACGAGTTCTTGGATATTTTATAAACATCCGAGAACTTATCTTTAGGAGGATATATGCGTAGCGATATCGAGATTGCAAGAAGTATAGAAATGAAAAATATTGTCGATGTGGCAAGTGAATATGGTATAGATGCTGATGACTTGGAAATGTACGGTAAGTATAAGGCAAAGCTTAGTGAGGATTTTTTAAAAGCTCATGAAGATAAAAAAAGAGGTAAGCTTGTACTTGTAACGGCAATAAATCCTACTCCTGCGGGAGAGGGTAAGACTACAACTCTTGTGGGTCTTGGACAGGCATTTAAAGAGATGGGAAAGAGTGCGGTAATAGCGCTTAGAGAGCCTTCTCTGGGACCATGTTTCGGTGTAAAGGGTGGAGCTGCCGGAGGCGGATATGCACAGGTAGTGCCTATGGATGAGTTAAATCTTCACTTCACGGGAGATTTTCATGCTATAACCTCTGCAAATAATCTTTTGGCTGCTATGTTAGACAATCATATTCAGCAGGGAAATACACTTGGAATAGATACAGGGGCAATCATTCATAAAAGATGTATAGATATGAATGACAGAGTGTTGAGAAATATAGTTGTAGGCCTTGGGAATAAGACTGACGGAGTGGTCAGAGAAGATCATTTTGTAATCTCGGTGGCTTCGGAGATAATGGCAATACTATGTTTGTCAAAGGATATGAATGATTTGAAGGAAAGACTTTCAAACATTATTGTTGCATACAATTTTAAAGGGGAGCCGGTATTTGCCAAAGATTTAAAAGCTGTCGGAGCTATGGCCGCACTTTTAAAAGATGCAATAAAGCCGAATATTGTACAGACTTTGAATCATTCAATTGCACTTGTTCACGGTGGTCCTTTTGCAAATATAGCACATGGATGCAATTCAATAAGAGCTACAAAGATTGCAATGGGAATGGCTGATATAGCGCTTACAGAGGCAGGATTCGGTGCGGACCTCGGAGCGGAGAAGTTCTTTGATATAAAATGCAGAAAGGCTGGTCTTGCTCCTGATTGTGTGGTAATAGTAGCTACAGTGAGAGCTCTTAAATATAATGGAGGAGTAGCCAAGGAAGATTTGTCAAATGAAAATCTTGATGCCCTAAAAAAAGGCATAGTAAATCTTGAAAAGCATATTGAAAATATAAACTCTTCGGAGTACCTGTAGTGGTTACTCTAAATAATTTTGTCAGTGATACAGAGGCGGAAGTCGGCTTTATCAGGGAGTTTTGTGAAAGCAGAAATTGTGAGTTTGCAGTTTCAAAGGTATGGGAAGAAGGAGGAAAGGGGCGGCATAGAGCTGGCCGAAAAGATTCTTTACACACTTGAAAAAAAAGAGTCATTTACTTTGCTTTATCCTGATGATATGAGTCTTGAAGATAAGCTTCATACTATTGCAACAAAAATATACGGAGCAAAGAATGTAGTGTATTCACCTGCAGCAAAGAAGGCTCTTGACAGGGCAAAAGCACTTGGATTTGATAAATTTCATATATGTGTGGCAAAGAATCAGTATTCACTTTCAGACGATCCGAAGAAACTTGGAAGACCTGAGGACTTTGAGATAAATGTAAGGGAAGTATATGTAAATGCGGGAGCAGGTTTTGTGGTTGCAATAACAGGAAATATTATGACCATGCCGGGACTTCCAAAGGTCCCTGCTGCAGAAGCTGTAGATGTAGATGATAATGGAGATATAGTAGGATTGTTCTAAAAGACCTTAAAGTAAACATCTGTAAAAGGGAGAAAAGATGAAACTGATTGAAAACGCCAAGGGACTTGATATAGAGATAATATCGGGAGAATTACAGGATGATTTTTCTGATTTGGTATTTAATACAAAGAAAATAGTGAAGGACTGTATCTTTGTATGTATAAAAGGTGCAAGATTTGATACTCATGATGTGATTGATGAGATAGTAAAGCAAGGTGCAAAGGCGATAGTGGTAGAAAGAGATATAAAAAGAGATGATGTTTGTGTTATAAAGGTAGCAGATACCAGAGTGGCACTTGCAAGACTTTCAGCCGCATTTTTCTCACATCCTGCACAAAAAATGAAAATAATAGGTATTACCGGTACAAAAGGAAAGACAACTTCATCTCATATGCTGAAAAACCTTCTTGAGCAAAATGCCAAGGTAGGACTTATCGGTACAAACGGAATTACCATAGGAAATATACACAGACCTACATTGAATACTACACCTGAGTCATATGAGCTGCATAAGACATTTAAAGAGTGTCTGGATGCAGGATGTGAATATGTTGTGATGGAAGTTTCTTCACAGGCGGTAAAGATGAAAAGAACAGAAGGTATCCGCTTTGACACCGGAATATTTACAAATATTTCACATGATCATATAGGGCCTGACGAACATAAAGATTTTTGATGAGTATTTGATGTATAAATCACTTTTTCTTTACACAATGTGATAAAAACAATTGTAAATATAGAAGACGAACATTCTGATTTTTGTCTTTAAAAGCAGTCTACATCGGTAGAAAAGTATACATTTGGAAAAAGGCGGAGATTTTTGAAGCAAAAATATTGAATATATATCAAATAAAGGATTTCTTAGGTACAAAGATAGATATATGCTGTTCAAATACCGTCAGAGAAAAAAATATAATGTAGCTGAAACTGTCTCAGATATTTATATAGGAATTCCGGGAGAATTTAATGTATATAATGCATTGGTCGCGTTGTCAGCAGCTGTTATTTCAGGATTAAAAAGCTGATGATTTAAAGACGGCACTAAAAGAATACAAGAGTGAAACGGTAGAATGGAAGTAGCATATACTTCACATGAATTCAATGTGGTAATTGATTATGCACATAATGCAATCAGTACCGAAAAGTCTTATACATACTTTGAGACATTATAATCCGAAGAGACTTGTAATAGTATTCGGTTCAGGTGGTAAACAGATCAAAGGACAGAAGATATTCAATGGGAGAAATCTGTGGAAAACTGGCTGATTTTTTTCAATAGTGACTGCTGATAATTCCAGATATGAAAAAAACAGAGGACATAATCGCAGATATAATATCAAAACTGAAAGCCTACAGGTGGTGATTATATTACAATTCCCTGACAGAAGAGAGGCTATTTATTATTCTATAGAAAATGCAAAAGCAGGGTGATCTCATCGCTATAATCGGAAAAAGGACATGAGGACTATCAGGAAATAAACGGAGTCAGAACTCATTTCTTAGACAGAGAAGTGGTAGATGAGTGCTTGGAGAAGATAAAAAGATGAATGATACAACAATAAATGAGCTTGCATTTGCTCACAGGCGGAGAAATTATCTCGGGAAATGAGAATGCCGTATTTTCAAATATAGTTATTGACTCAAGGCAGGCTGATAAAGACAGTCTTTTTGTTCCGCTGGTCGGAGAAAAAAATGATGCTCATAAATTTTTGGGGTCAGTATATGATATGGGTTGCAGAGTGGCGATAAGTTCAAGAAAAAGATATTTTTTTCTTAGAGATGATTTCAATATAGTACTTGTAAATGATACTACCGAAGCACTTCAAAAGCTTGGAAAATATATCAGAAGTAAATTGACATTGCCTTTGGTCGGAGTTACAGGAAGCGTAGGTAAGACTACAACAAGAGAAATGGTGGCACTTGCTCTTTCGGATTTGAAAGTTTTTAAGACACCTAATAATTTCAACTCGCAAGTGGGTGTACCGATTACTTTAAGCAGAATAAATGACGAAGAAATTGGCGTAATAGAACTTGGCATGAGTCAGTTCGGAGAGATGGAAAGAATTGCAAAAATAGTAAACTGTGACTGCGCTCTGGTCACCAATATAGGTACGGCACATATTGAAAATTTGCATACAAGAGAAAAATATAAGAGCCGAGAAGTTCCATATAATGGACGGTATGAAAGAGGGCAGTGTAGTGTTTTTTAAATGCCGATAATGATTTGCTTTTTGATCCGCCCTAAAGAAAAGGGTATAGTATATAAGTATTTCAGCGCAAAGGGAAATACATCATGTGATTACTATGCAACCGATATAGTATTTAATAATGCAATGCCTGAGTTCACAGCTCATATAGGAGGAAAGAAGGTAAGAGTTCATTTGAATGTTTTCGGTGAACATCAGATTTCAAATGCTTTGGTGGCAATTGCAGTAGCTGATCATTACAATCTTTCGGTAGAATCTGCGGCAAAAACATTTAGAGGAATTTAGGGATTTTTCTCACAGACAGGAATTAATAAAATTAAAAGATTTTTACAATTATAGATGATACATACAATGCCTCACCGGATTCTATGAAGGCTTCTATTTCAATACTTAAAGATTTTTGATGCCGAAAGAAAAATTGCAATATTGGCTGATATGAAGGAACTGGGGACTGATGAGAAAATACTTCACAAAGAAATCGGGGATTTTATCAATGAGAATGTGAAACTCGATGCTGTATTTACTGTGGGAGAATTGGCAAAAGGAAATTATAAAAGATATCAATAAAGATATATATACAAAGAGCTTTGAAGATAATGAGAGTTTGGAGAAATTTATGTCCGGATATCTCAAGGCGGGAGATGTATGTTTGCTTAAGGGATCAAACAGTATGAGACTTTTTGATGTTGTAGATAAAATAAAGAAAATTATGAAAAAAATTTATTCGCTGATATAATAATAGCAAATACAAATGTGGACAGACCATTTACATATATTATCCCCTGAAAAAAACTGAGGGATAGTATAATTCCGGGCTGTCCTGTTTTGATTGAATTCGGGAAAAACAATAAAAAGGCTATGTAATAGATATAAGGGAAAAGTACAAATGTAGAACTTTCAAAAATTAAAAGTCCATACTTTCAATACCTGAAAGAGAACTTAGTGCCGATGAAAAACCTCTTAAGTCTTGCCATATGGATAAAGCACAGATATGGCGTAAGCTTTGATAAGGCAATAGCAACGGTGATGCCTGTAAAGTCGGAGGCGGAGGAAAGAGTAAGCAATGAGATTTTTCCTAAATATTGATGCAGATGCTCTTGATAAAAACAGAAGAACTTATAAAGTCAAGAAAAACAGCACAGGCAAGAGTTTTGAAAAGAACTGAAAACAAAAACAAGCCTTCCACAAAGCTTTATAAATAAAGAGCTCAAAGTAAATTCCACTACATTAAAGAAAATGGCGGAGGAAGGCTATATTGTAATAGGTTCAAAGAAAAGAAATGTAAATCCACTCTTGCCCATACTTCGTTCTCTGGGAATAGAGGACTTTAATGATGTAATAAAAACCTAAAGAGTATACTTTAAATGCCGAGCAGGAAAATGCTGTAAATACTTTTAAGTGCGATTTTGAAATTTGCAGCAGGAATACCTATCTTTTACATGGTATTACCGGAAGCGGAAAAACCTTGGTTTTTATAAATATGATAAAGTATGTGATATCAAAGGGATATAAGGCAATAGTGCTTATACCGGAGATTTCACTGACATATCAGACAGTGCTTAGGATGGCGGAGCATTTTGGTGACAGAGTTGCAATCATAAATTCAAAGCTCTCCAAGAATGAAAAATTTTATCAATTTGAAAGAATAAAAAATGATGATGCGGATGTAATAATAGGACCCAGGTCGGCAATATTTGCGCCGGTAAAAAATCTTGGACTTATAGTAATAGATGAGGAGCATGATTCAGCCTATAAAAATGAAAATGTACCTACATTTAATGTAAGAGATGTGGCAGAAAAACTTTCGGAAATTACCGACGCATCCTTGGTTTTGGCGTCTGCAACTCCGACACCCGAGACATATAACAGGGCAATGGAAAAAGAGATTAAGCTTTTGGAATTAAAAACGAGAGCTAAAAATACCTCTTTGCCGAAGGTAAGTATAGTTGATATGAGGGATGAGCTAAAGCGAGGAAACAGAAGTATTTTCAGTGATAAATTGCGATCGCTTATAGAGGACAGATTAAGAAAACATGAGCAGATTATGCTGTTTATGAACAGAAGAGGTTATTCAAGCTTTGTTTCATGCAGATCTTGTGGTGAAGCTATAAAATGTAAGCACTGTGATGTTACTATGACATTGCATAACAATAACCGACTTGTATGTCATTACTGCGGATATTCAATAGAACTGCCAAAAACTTGTCCAAGCTGTAATTCAAAGTATATTGCAAATTTCGGCACCGGAACACAAAAACTTGAAGCTATGACAAGAGCGGAGTTTCCGAATGCGAAGGTACTCAGAATGGATACCGACAGTGTTTCAAAAAAGAACAGTGCCAATGATATGATAAGGAATTTTGCAAACGGTGATGCGGATATTTTGATAGGTACACAGATGATAGTAAAGGGTCATGATTTTTCAAATGTTACCTTGGTCGGAATAATGGCTGCGGATACATCGCTTTATGTAAGCAATTATACAAGTGCACAAAGGACATTTGAACTTTTGACACAGGCTGCGGGCCGAGCGGGAAGAGCCAAGGACGGAGAGGCTGTTATCCAGACATATAAGCCTGAAAACTATGCAATTGTGGCGGCAGCGGCACAGGACTATAAAAGATATTTTGACAATGAGATAGCTTACAGAAGTCTAAGCGGATATCCGCCGGCATGCCATATGCTTACAGTAATGTTTAGCAGTATTAAGGAAGAGGAATTAAATAAAATGTGCAAGTGAGACTGTAAAAAGTTATAAAGTCGGAAGCTGCATTTAAAAAAATCAATGATAATAGGACCTACCGACCCAAGTGTAAGCAAGGTCAAGGACTATTACAGAAAAACTGGTATACATAAAAATGCTAATTATGATATACTTTTTAAATATACAAAAAAAGATAGAAGAAAGTCTAAGCACATATAGAAATGTAGGTGCGATATATGACTTTAATTGAGGAGATAGATAATGGCTATAAGAGCAATACGAGTAATGGGTGACAGCGTGTTAAACAAAAAATGTAAAGAAGTAAAGGAAGTAAGTGACAGAACAAAAGTTTTGATAGAAGATATGATAGACACTATGAGAGAGGCCAACGGTGTAGGACTTGCGAGCACCTCAGATAGGAGTGTTTAAAGCGTATAGTTGTAATAGAGACTGAGCCTGAAAATGTACATGTACTTATAAATCCTGTTATAATTGAACAGGACGGTGAGCAGATAGGATATGAGGGCTGTCTTAGCGTACCGGGAAAGAGCGGAGTGGTTAAGAGACCGAACCATGTTGTGGTAAAAGCATTCGATATAGATATGAATGAATATACTCTTGAAGGAGAGGGACTACTTGCAAGAGCTATATGCCATGAATGCGGACATCTTGAGGGTGAGCTGTATGTGGATCTTGTAGAAGGAGAACTTATAGACAATGAAGAGCTTGAGAGTATGTATGAGGATGAGGAAGACGAAGAATGAAAATAGTTTTTATGGGAACACCGGACTTTTCTGTTGAGCCACTTAAAGCACTTGTAAAAGCAGGCCATGAGGTCAGTCTTGTGCTCACAAGAGAAGATAAGAAAAGAAACAGAGGAGAGCTAAGCCCTACACCTGTAAAGGAATTGGCATTGAGCCTTAATATACCGGTGCTTACACCTTCAAAGATGAAGGATGAAGCACTGATTGAGAGACTTAAGTCTGAAAATGCCGACTTTTTTGTGGTGGTGGCGTATGGAAAGATTTTACCGAAGGTTATTCTTGATATACCGAAATTCGGATGTATAAATATTCATGCTTCACTCTTGCCGGAATATAGAGGTGCCGCTCCTATACAGTGGTCAATTGTAGACGGAAAAGAAAAGACCGGAATTACTACAATGCTGATGGATGAAGGACTTGATACAGGTGATATTTTTAAAACAGTATGAGATAGAGATAGACAAAAAAGAGACCGGAGGTTCGCTGTTTGACAAACTGGCAGTACTTGGCGGAGTGGCGATAGTGGATACTATAGCAAATTTTGAGAGCATTGTGCCTACACCTCAGGGTGAGGCGACTACCGAATATGCAAAAATGATTTCAAAGAGCATGGGCGAGATAGACTTTAATAAATCTGCCGTTGAAATAGAGCGGTTGATAAGAGGAATGAATCCATGGCCAAGTGCATATACAAAGTATCAAGGCAAGGTGCTTAAGATATGGGAAGCTGAGGTGGCAGAGAATATATCGGAATTACCAAATATAAACTTAAGTGAAAATTACGGCAAAATATATAGCTTTAACAGCAGGATTTTTATAATATGTAATCAAAGTATCCTGGAAGTTTTATCTTTGCAGCTTGAAGGTAAGAAAAGAATGTCCGCTAAGGACTTCCTGATGGGAAGGGATATAGAGCAGGGATATAGAGTAGGAATATAAGCCGGGATAACAGACCTGATATAAGAGGAGGAGCTTATGTATTATGGATTTGATATAACCTATATTTTTGTTATTATAGGAATGCTTATAACATTGATTGCCTCATGGAGAATGAAGGCAACATTCGCAAATATGAAAGAGTGGCATCACAGTCCGGACTTACCGGAAGAGAGGTTGCCGAGAGGATCTTAAGAGCAAACGGAATATATGATGTTTCCGTAAGACCTGTTTCAGGCAGGCTCACAGATCACTATGATCCGAGAGATAAGACGGTAAGTTTAAGTGAAGTGATTTACGGATCCACTTCCGTAGCGGCAATTGCAGTTGCGGCACATGAGTGCGGACATGCAATACAGGATAATGTCGGATATGTACCTTTAAACTTAAGAAGTGCATTTGTTCCGGTGGCAAACTTGGGAAGCAGACTTTCATGGCCTCTTATATTTGTAGGATTTTTACTTGGCTATGGAAATATATCAAATATACTTATTCAAATAGGTATAGCGATGTTCTTACTTGCGGTAATCTTTCAAATTATTACTCTTCCTGTAGAGTTTGATGCTTCAAGAAGAGCTTTGATAGAGCTTGAAAACAACGAAATTTTTGCTTGATAAGGAAGATAAGAGTGCAAGAAAGGTGCTTTTTGCGGCGGCTATGACATATGTGGCTGCAGCGGCTGCAGGAGTCTTGCAAATGCTTAGACTTATGCTTTTATTCAGCGGTAGAAGCAGAAGAAGGAATTGATAATGGAAAAAACAAATATAAGGGCTTTGGTTTTTGGAAGCTCTGTTATTGATAGATGTTGAAAAAGAGTACAGCCATAAGGTAATTGATATGGCTCTTGAAAAATATTCATATTTATCAAAAAGGCTGACAGAGGCTTTTTTTCAAAAGTGGTCCATGGAGTGGTTGAGTACAGACTGCAGCTGGATGATATTATAAAAAAATATAATAACGGAAAGCGTGTAAAACCTGTAATCAGAGAGATACTTAGAATGTCTGTATATCAAATGCTTTATATGGACAGAGTTCCTGACAGAGCCGTAATAAATGAGGCTGTGAATCTTGTCAAGATTAAAAGACTGCAGGGACTTACAGGCTTTGTAAACGGAATTCTCAGAAAGATAAGCAGTGAAAAAAAGAAGAACTGAAATTTGACGATTTAAGTATCAGGTACTCAATGCCTGAACTCATTTTTAAATATAATAAGAGATAATACCGGTAAGTATTTCAACGAAACTTTGGAATACTTTCTTAAGAACGGGCCTTTGTCGGTAAGAGTAAATACTTCAAAATCAAGTGTTGAAGATGTAATAAAAGAGTTGGAAGCTAAGAACATCAAGGCACAAAGATCGGAGCTTAATTCCGACGTATTGTATATTACAGGATTTGACAGAGTGGATGATATTGAGGTTATAAAGTCCGGAAAATGTTATATCACAGATACATCATCATCTATGATATCAAAGGTACTTGGAGTAAGAGATATTAAAAAATGTGTGGATGTATGTGCCGCACCGGGAGGAAAGTCATTTTTATTGGCGGATAAGCTTGATAAGAGTTCAAAGATATATTCCTGTGATGTAAGTGAAAATAAGGTTGAATTGATAAGAGAGAATGCAAAAGTACAGGGATTTTCAAATATTATTCCGGCTGTTGCGGATGCAAGAATCTTTGATGAGAGATTTAGTGATGCTGATTTGATTTTGGCTGATTTACCATGTAGTGGAATAGGTATTATAGGGAAAAAGCCGGATATAAAGTATAGACTTGAAGAAGAAGGATTAAAGTCACTTTCAAACTTACAAAAAGAGATACTTGATAATGTGTCCAAGTATGTAAAGAAAAACGGCGAGTTGATATTTTCCACATGTACATTAAATAAAGCGGAAAATGAAGACAATATGCTTTTGTTTCTAAAAAACCACAAAGATTTTAAAGCCGTTGATTTGACTGAGAGAATGGACAAAGAAACAATAAAAATGCTTGAAGAGGACGAACTGAAAAACGGGTATATGAAACTGATACCCGGAAGAGACAACTGTGACGGATTTTTTATCGCAGTATTTAGGAGAGATAATGACTGATATTAAGTCAATGGATTTAGATGAATTAAAGACATTTGTAAAGGAGATGAATGAGCCTGAGTTTAGGGCAAAGCAATTATTTGAGTGGATGCACAAATCACTTATATCCTCCTTTGATGAATGTACAAATCTTTCAAAAGCATTCAGAGAAAAGCTTAAGGAAAGTACAAGCCTGACAAGTCTTAAGGCTGTAGAGATATTTAAGTCAAAGCTTGACGGTACACAGAAATATCTTTTTGCACTTGAGGATGGAAATATCATAGAGAGTGTAAGAATGAAATACGAGCATGGAAACTCGGTATGTATATCATCGCAGGTGGGATGCAGAATGGGATGTAAGTTTCTGTGCTTCCACTCTTGACGGACTTGTAAGAAATCTTTCAGCTTCGGAAATGCTTGATCAGATATACAGCATACAAAAAAACTTCTCGGAGAGAGAATATCAAATATTGTTGTGATGGGTTCGGGAGAGCCTATGGACAATTATGATAATATAGTAAAATTTGTAAAAATTATAAGCAGTGATATGGGGACTGAATATCAGCCAAAGAAATATTACCGTATCAACTTGCGGTATAGTACCTAAAATAAGGGCTTTGGCAGATGAGGGACTGAGTATCACTTTGGCGCTTTCCTTACATGCACCTAATGATGAAATAAGGAAGACCATAATGCCTGTGGCAAACAAATATGCTCTAAAGGATGTTATTTCAGCCTGTGATTATTATTTTAAAAAGACCGGAAGAAGAGTATCATATGAGTATTCACTTGTGGCAGGTGTAAATGATAATATAAAAGAGGCTATGAATCTTGTAAAACTTGTGAACGGAAGAAATATTCATATAAACTTGATCCCGGTAAATCCTATAAATGAGAGAGACTTTAAACAGTCAGACAAGCTTAAGATAAAGGCTTTTAAGGACTTCCTGGAGAAACATAAGGTAAATGCAACAGTTAGAAGAGAGATGGGTAGAGATATAGACGGTGCCTGTGGACAGTTAAGAAGGAGATTTATTCAATCGGAAACGAATTCTTAAAACTTGGAGGTGTAATATGTATTCGGTTGCTTTTGACCGATGTAGGCAGAAACAAAGACTTGTAAATCAGGATACGGTATATATAAGTGATACGCCGGTAGGGAGTATTGCCGAATTTATATATTGTGGCTGACGGAATGGGAGGAGAAAAGGCAGGAGACTATGCGTCAAAGTCTTTGATAGGCTATATGCTTACATATATTGAACATACAATAAAAATGCCTGTAACGGCAATACAAGGAGCCATAGAATATGCAAATGCAAATCTGTTTGCGGAGGGAAGCAAAAATCCGAAATCTTTCCGGAATGGGAACAACCGTTGTGGCGGCAAGCATTATAGATAATACTTTGCATGTGTTCAATGTTGGCGATTCCAGATGTTATGTACTTGATGAGAACAGTATTTCACAGATAACAAAGGATCATTCCCTTGTGGAAATGCTTGTTTCAAAAGGTGAAATAACAAGAGAAAGTGCTGAATATAAAGAGAATAAGAGTAAGATAACAAGAGCTGTCGGTGCTGAAGAAAAAGGGTACTTGATAGACAGCTTTGAGGTGGATCTTGTCGGAAATGAATATGTATTATTGTGTTCGGACGGACTTACAAATATGGTGGATGACAGGAAGATTTTCAAATATAATATCTTCAAGTGCCGTGTAAAGTCAAGTGCAAAAAGACTAGTAGAGGAGGCAAATCTATCAGGCGGTAAAGTGACAATATATCAATTTTTGCTTATAGATATGAAATGAGGGGTAGTATTATGAATCTTGAATCAGTTGTTTTGCAAGGAAGATATGAAATTATAGAGAAAAATAGGCTCGGGAGGCATGTCAAATGTATTCAGAGCCAAAAGATCTAAAGCTTGGCAGAGCTGTAGCAATAAAAGGTCTTTAAAAGAAGAATTTTTGCTCTGATGCGGAGTTCGTAGAAAGATTTAAAAGAGAAGCTCAGGCGTGCAGCAGGGACTCTTAGGGAGAAATATTGTTAATATCTACGATGTAGTAGATGAGGGCAAGTACCATTTTATAGTTATGGAGATTGTAGACGGAATTACCCTTAAAGAATATATAAAGATAAAGGGTAAGCTGGATATAACAGAGGGTGTAAGTATTGCAATACAGGTGGCAAAGGCCTTAAAGCTGGCGCATACACAGCATATAGTGCATAGAGATATAAAACCTCAAAAATATACTTATAACCGATGAAAGCAAAATAAAAGGTTGCGGATTTCGGTATAGCAAGAGCGGTATCGGAGCAGACATTGAAATGCAAATGCTATAGGTTCCGTGCACTATATTTCACCTGGAACAGGCCAGAGGCGGAAGATGTGATGCAAGAAGTGATATATACTCTCTTGGAATCACAATGTATGAGATGTTTACCGGCAGAGTACCTTTTACAGGTGAATCTACAGTAGCAATAGCTTTGGCACATCTTGAGCAGGCTATTACACCTCCGCATATATATAATAATCAAATATCCGCAAATCTGGAAAGAGTTATACTAAAGTGTACAAAGAAGGATCCGGCTAACAGATATCAAAGTATCACTGAAGTTTTGGATGATCTTGAAAATGTGTTGTTAAATCCCTGATGAGCCATATGCACTTACAGGAGCTACAAAGGTAATAAAGTCTGAGGATACGGCGGTTTTAAATCAGGTGGAGCCTATAGATGATATGGATGATGAAGAATACGATGACAATGACGAGTTGATGATGATGAAATGATGAGGAAGATGAAAAGATGGACAGAATCATGTCCATTGTCGGAGTCATCGTAGCTGTAATCATAGTTATACTTTTTAGTATTCTTTGTCGGAAGATTTACCGGAGTATTCGGAGGCAAAAAGAGTGATACTCTCAAAGTACGCTTGACTCAACACAGACTGTAATGCCGGATGTGGTTGGACTTTCAGAGAAGATGGCTGATAAGAAGCTTTCAGACAACAATCTTCAGATGCAGGTAAAATCAAGTGAATACTCGGATACTGTGGAAAAAGGAAATGTTATTTCACAGGATCCCAAAGGCCGATGAAGTGGTTTCAAAGTATTCAAAAGTAAGCGTTGTAATAAGTCTTCGATCCGATACAGTGGATATAACAAAACTTGGTATTGCGGGAAAGACTAAGGAAGCGGCAGAGGCTCTGCTAAAAAGGAAAAACGGCTTTTTTCTGTAGATTCAAAAGAGGAAAAATTCCGATACTATTGAAAAGGGAAATGGTTATATCCTACAGTCCGACAAAGCCTAAAAAAACGGTGAGAGAATTACTCTTTGATAGTCAGTAGCGGTAAAGAAGGTTACAAAAGTTATTGTCCCTAATATCATAAATATGAGTGAAGCTGATGCAAAAGAGCTTTACTTGAGAGCAACGGACTTGTACTTGGAACAAAAGCTGAACAAAAACAGTCAGAGTGTAGCGGCAGGAATTATAGCCGGACAGTCGATTGCAGCGAGGTTCAAGTGTTGACAGCGGTACGAGTATCGACTATGCCGTAAGCACAGGTGTAGCGGAGTCAAGTGAGTCGCAGAGTGAGAGCTCCGAACAGGCACAGACCACCAAAGGCTACGGTTGCGCCTGCAACCGACGGCTGCAAAGCTACAGATATGTGGCATCAATAGATACGAACTACTCCTTTACAGGATGTTATAGGACCGAGTTCAGGGATTTACCAGTGTAAAGGTTATGATAAGGCTTAAGCAGACTGTAAACGGAAGTGATGTATATTCTACATTGATGGAAGCAAGAACTGTTACAGGGTGACACCATACTTCCGGTAAGATTTCGAACCATTGTCGGAGCCAACGGTGTAGACCAGGGACAGGTGGAAATTGTAAATGTAGACAGTGGCGAGGTAATGAAATCATATACAGTGGAGTTCTTTAGAGTTGAGTAAAGAAGATATGAGCAAAACTTTATTTTTGCAAAAGATAATAAAAGGGTATAGCAGGTTTTCTATTATTGTATAATCCTTGATGAAGGTGAGAAAGGAAAAGGATCAGATTTTTTTGAGTGCAAAGCAAAGGGCATTTTCAGAAAATTAGGCGTAAAGCCGCTTAGTAGGAGACAATGTAGACTTTTGAAATCACGGATATAAAAGATTTTGAAGGGAAATATAGTAAATATTCACAAAAGAAAAATGCCCTGATAAGACCTGGCAGTAGCCAATATAGATAAAGTAGTACTTGTTTTGGCGGTGGAATCACCGTCGCCGGCATTTCTATTATTTGGATAAGTATTTGATAAATATGTCAAATGCCGGAATAAAGGTGGAGATATGCTGGAACAAGACGGATCTTAATATGGATAAGGCCTTAGAATATGCAAAAATATATACTGATGCGGGGTTTAAAAATATTATATCTTCAACCTTTGAAGAAAGCGGACTTGAAGATTTAAAAGAGGCTCTTAAAGGTGAGGTAAGTGTACTTGCCGGTGCTTCAGGAGTCGGAAAGTCCTCCATAACAAATATACTTGCACCGAAAAGCAAATATGGATACAAATACTGTCAGCAGAAAAATAGAAAGAGGAAGGCATACTACCAGACATTCCGAGCTGTTTATGATTGACAGTGATACCTTTGTATTTGATACTCCGGGGTTTACAAGTGTGGAATCACCTACATTTGATAAGGAGGAGCTGAGGTTCCATTTCCATGAGTTTGAAGAGTATGAAGGGAAATGCAGATTCGCAGGTTGTATGCATATAAATGAGCCGGATTGTGCCGTAAAGCAGGCCTTGGCAGAAAAACTTATCGGTGAATCAAGGTATCAAAGCTATAAAAAAATGTATGAAGAGCTTTCTGAAAGGAGAAAGTATTGAAAAAGAATATTGCACCATCACTACTTGCAGCCGATTTCTTTGATTTATCATCACAGATGAAGCTTTTAAAAGAAGGAAATATAGAAGTATTACATCTGGATGTAATGGACGGAATGTTTGTACCCAGTATTTCATTTGGAATGCCTGTTATAAGTTCATTAAGAAAATCTGTGGATTTTTTCTTTGATGTACATATGATGGTAGAAAATCCCGAGAGATATATTGAAGATTTTTACAACAGCGGAGCCGACGGTATAACGATACATTTTGAGGCTTGCAAGCATATAGACAGATGTATAGCACAAATAAAGTCGCTTGGACTTAGAAGCGGTATATCCATAAATCCCGCAACTCCCGTTTCACTCTTGGAAAATATCGTTTCCGAAGTTGATATGGTTCTTATAATGAGTGTTAATCCGGGCTTTGGAGGTCAAAAGTTTATTCCCTACAGTTTGGATAAGATAAAAGAGTTATCCAAGATGAGGGAAAAGAAAAATCAGAAACTGTTGATACAGGTGGATGGAGGAGTAGGTGTAGATAATATAAAAGCTCTTTCAGATGCCGGAGTTGATGAGTTTGTGGCAGGTTCTTCAGTATTTAAAGGTGATATTTTAAAGAATATAAAAGCTTTAAATGATGCACTGGGAGAGGTATAGATATTGTAAATGAATGCAATAATTGTTACCGGTGGAGATATAGATATATCATTATTGGAAAACTATATAGCCGAAAAATAAAGAAGATGTTATTATCAGTGTGGATGCGGCAATTACAAAGCTTGAAAAAAATAAATGTAATCCCGGATGTAATGGTAGGGAGATTTTGATACACTTGTCTGACGAGGAGAGGTTGAAAAAAATATGCAGAACTTGATGTCAAGATAGTAAAGCATGACCCTGTAAAGGATTTCTCAGACAGTGAACTTGCAGTGGACAAAGCCGTAAAAGACGGTATAAAAAACATCGCAGTTTTTGGGGCTCTCGGAAAGAGATTTGATCACGCTTTTGCCAATATTTTGATACTCCAAAAAGTATAAGAAAACTTGGAGTGGATATAACCATATATGATAAATATAATAAAATATATGTCAAATCAAATCATTTTATTCTGAAAAGAGAGAAACTTTTGGGAAAATACATAAGCTTTTTCACTTGAAGGAAAAAAACTTTATGGAGAAACTTGAGGAGTTAAAGTATCCTATGAAAAAACAGAATAATTGACAATATAGCGACACCAAGCCTTTATATAAGTAATGAGATTAAAAGATGATAAGCTGAAGCCACTTTTAGCGGAGATTTGTTGGTGGTGGAGAGCAGAGATTAAAGAATGTAAAGCAGACTTTCAGTAATTGAAGGTCTGTTTTTTTGTATTGTTGATTTATTTAAAATAATTAATGTAAATCATTATTAATAAAAAATTCATTTACAAAATATTAAAAATTTGTTTATTATTATAGTGTATTAAAGTAGACAGTACAATAAAACGGAAGGGGAGTATATGGAATGGAAGGTGAAAATCTGACAGAGCCGTGTATTTGCAGATTATTGATTACATAAGAATGCAAATATTTTCAGGTGAGATAGGATGCGGAGATAAGCTTTCTGAGCGTAAGAGAGCTTTCAAATGTGTTGAATGTAAACCCAAATACTGTCCAAAGGGCGTATGCGGAGCTTGAGAGAACGGGGACTTGTAGATACTATAAGAAATACAGGTAGGGAAGTTACAAATAATATAGAAATAATAAGGCAGAGTAAAGAAGAGTTGGCAAGAGCATATACTATCGGAATTTTTGTATCAAATATGGTTACTCTGGGGTTTTACAAAAAGAGGAAATACTTAGTTTATATAAAGAAACATGGAGGAGGTGAAAAAGTGATGATTGAACTGTTAGCATTAAAAGGCTGTCAGTAAGAAAAGTATGGAATTAAAACAGGCTGAAAAATATAGATACTGAGATTTTACAGTCGGAAAGAAATTGTAGGTCTGTTCGGGATCCTAACGGGTAGCGGTAAAACCACTTTGATAAAAAGATTATTACAGGTGTACTTAAAGCAAACGGAAGGTATTGTTACAATAGATGGTCAAGAACCTAATGAAATTACAAAATCCTATGTTGCATATCTTCCTGACAAAGATTTTTCTTGATGAGAAATATGAGTATTGATAGATACCATATCAATGTCTGAAGATTTTTTTATGATGATTTTTCATCAAAAGACCAGCCTATGAATTGCTTTAATAACTTTACAAGTGCGCTAAATTCAAGATAAAAAAGCTTTATCAAAAGGGAAAATCGAGAAAGGTTCAGCTTATACTTGTAATGAGCAGAAGAGCAAAGCTTTATATTTTTGGATGAGCCTATATGTCGAGGGTGGATCCTGCGGCAAGGGATTACATTTTGAAAATACAATTTATAAGCAATTATAACAGAGAGGCTAGCTGTTTTAATCTCTACAACATCTTATTGCAGATGTTGAGAGATATTGATGATGTTATTTTCTTAAAAAAACGGAGAAATCATATTATATGGTGCTGCCGACAAAGATAAGAAAGTGAAAAAGGGTTGTTCTATAGATGCATATTTTTAGGGAGGTGTTTAATGCTGAAAACAATAAAGTACGAATTCAAGCAAATTAGATTTATAATTTTTGCGCAATAATAGGTATGACTATTTTTACAGCTTTGGCATTCGGATTTGTAGATGTTGCCAATGTGGATATTTGATCCTAGAAATTCTGAGGTAAATAATATATGGTCAATAGTTGTTTCAACATTATCTTTGGTTGGATATGGACTTATAATATGGGCCTTGACAATCGGTATATACCTTTTCTTTTGGACTAAGGTTTTATAATACTATGTATTCATCAAAAGGTTATTTTGACCCATGCTCTACCACTAAAGACACATGAGCTTATCTTGAAAGATTATACCTGCTATAATAACACAGATATTTGCAGGTCTGTTGGTAAGTGTCTCAGCTATACTTATAATTGGAGGTTACTTTATAAATATAAGCGGATTTTATGAGGCCAGAGAGAATTTATTTGAATTAATGCGTTTTTCGTGGGAAGTTCATTATTTCAAAGTTTGAATAATGGTATATTGCTGCTTTATGGCAGGTATTATGATTATATCAAGTGTTTGTTCGATTACACATGCTTTTGTTTATGTGCGCTTCAGTGGGTCAGTTATTTAACTCAAACAGAGTGTTGATGGGAATAATATCTTTTATAGTCATAAACAGAGTATTTTCAGGAGTGGAGACGATATTAAAATTATTGCTTGATACTTTTTTAAAGCCTTTGATATGGAAGGTATCAGTATATTTGCTTATAGTCATATGATTTTATCCATTATATTGAGCTCAGATTTTGTTCATAGCATGTTATTTTTTATCAGCAATTATATAATCAGAAATAAACTTAATTTAGAATAATAATCAGCAAAAATTAAAAATATATATTAAAATATTATAAGTGGTATGATTAAAACTATTCAAACTGGATATTTTAATCATACCACTATTTTTATATACTTATCTCAGCCCAAAATGATGGAGGAAAGATCATGGAAAGAACAAAAAGACAGTACAGTTTTTTAAACTTGTAGCAACAGCACTTATGGGCGGCATTATGCTATGTGAGCTTCACATATTTAAAGATACTGATTCCTACAATATCAGGGTGATATGACAGCTTTTACATATAGGAAACGCTTTTTTGCGTACTTGCAGCATTATTGCTTGGTGGGGTATATGGAGGTATAGCCGGAAGCCTTGGGATGACCATAGCCGATATTTTAAATCCGTATATATTACATCCGCACCCTAAGACATTTATATTAAAGCTTTGTATCGGACTTATTGCAGGTTTTGTGGCACATAAAAATTGCACATATTACAGAAAATCATGATACAAAAATATATTATGAAGTGGACAGCAATATCTTCAATCTGTGGACTGGGATTTAATGTTATATTCGATCCTATAGTAGGATATTTGTATAAGGTGTATATTCTGGGAGTTCAGACGGATGCGGCAAAGATTATGGCTACATGGGCGGCAGGCACGACTCTTATAAATGCAATAGTAAGTACAGTATTGATAGTAGTACTTTATGCGGCACTTAGACCTGTGCTTATTAAATCGGGATTGTTCCTTAAAATAAAAATAGCATACTCCATTTTAGAGGATATTTCTATTTGCTCTCAGGTGAATAGAGATATCCTTTTTTTTCTAATATATTGCCACATCCCTTATAGTGGTATATAATACAACCGTGGTATCTGCCCGCTTTGTTTTATTAACGGCTATTATGCATTAGCACTTGATCTTGCCACTCAGGATGAGATAGATAAGATTGCCTCATATGCTTTCAAAGTAAGATAAACCCATGAAAAATCCGGGTTAATGACAGATTCACAAGAGATTTAGGGCGGAGCCAAAGATGCTTACGCCGAAGTATTCAAAAAGACTTGGTATATAATAGGAGGAAGGCTTGAAAGATAGATATATTAGTCCGCTTTCAGAAAGATATGCAAGTGCAAAGATGCAGTATATTTTTTCGCAGGACAAGAAGTTTAAAAACTTGGAGAAAACTGTGGATTGCTCTTGCAGAGACTGAAAAAGAGCTCGGCCTGAATATTACTGATGAACAAATAGAGGAATTAAAGAAATTTCAGGATGATATAAACTTTTGATGTTGCAAAAGGAAAGAGAAAAGAAGTAAGACATGATGTAATGAGTCATGTATATGCTTACGGTGTACAATGTCCAAAAGGCAAAGGAATTATGCATCTTGGAGCAAACCAGTTGTTATGTAGGTGATAATACTGATATTATCATAATGAAGGAAGCGCTTGAGCTGGTAAAAGAAAAAGCTTGTAAATGTAATAAAATGAGCTTTCAAAGTTTGCGCTTAAAATATAAGGATCTGCCTGACTTTTGGCATTCACTCACTTCCAGCCGGCACAGCCTACTACAGTAGGAAAGAGGGCTACACTTTGGATAAATGAGCTTTTGCTGGATTATGAGGATGTAAATTATACTCTTGATAATTTAAAGCTTTTAGGATGCAAGGGTACAACAGGTACTCAAGCCTCTTTTGTCGAGCTTTTTGACGGGGATGATGAGAAGATAAATAAAATAGATCCTATGATTGCAAATAAGATGGGATTTAAGGAATGTTATCCGGTTTCAGGGCAGACATACTCAAGAAAAGTGGATATAAAGGTATTAAATGTGCTTGCGGGTATTGCGGCTTCGGCACATAAGTTCTCAAAATGATATCAGACTTTTACAGCATTTAAAAGAGATCGAAGAGCCTTTTGAAAAGTCACAGATAGGCTCATCAGCTATGGCATATAAGAGAAATCCGATGCGAAGCGAGAGAATCGCATCTTTGGCAAATTATGTAATGAGTGATGTTATGAATCCAATGATGGTAGCATCCACTCAGTGGTTTGAAAGAACACTTGACGATTCTGCAAATAAGAGACTTTCAATACCGGAAGGCTTTTTAAGCATAGACGGTATACTTGATTTATATTTGAATGTAGTGGACGGATTGGTAGTATATCCGAAAAGTTATGAGAAAAACACTTGATGTCAGAATTGCCTTTTATGGCTACAGAGAATATAATGATGGATGCAGTGAAAGCCGGTGGAGACAGACAGGAGCTACATGAAAGAATTAGAGAGCTTTCAATGATTGCAGGAAGAAATGTTAAAGGAACTCGGTAAAGAAAATAATCTACTTGATTTGATTGCCAAAGATCCCTATGTTTAAACTTTCAAAAGAAGAACTGAAAGAATCTATGAAGCCTGAAAAAGTACGTTGGAAGAAGTAGCGCTCAGGTGGAAGATTTTTATAAAAAGAATTATCAAGCCTATCTTAGATGAAAATAAAGATATTCTGGGATTGAAGGCTGATATAAATGTGTAAGGAGAATAAAATGGTAAGAGCTATTGTAGGCGCTAACTGGGGCGACGAAGGTAAGGGCAAAAATCACAGATATGCTTGCGGCGAAAGCGGATATTATTATTCGTTTTTCAGGGCGGTAGCAATGCAGGTCATACAATTATAAACAATTACGGTAAATTTGCTTTTGCATCTATTGCCGTCAGGGAGTATTTTTATGATCACACAATAAGCATTATAGGAAATGGTGTTGCACTTAATATTCCATATCTTGTTAAAGAGATAAATGAGTTGGTTGAAAAAGGTGTACCAAGACCTAAGGTTTTGGTTTCTGACAGAGCACAGCTTTTGATGCCATATCATATTTTGCAGGATACCTATGAGGAGGCAAGACTTGCCGGAAAAAGCATATGGCTCTACCAAGTCAGGAATAGCTCCTTTTTATTCAGATAAGTTTGCAAAAATCGGAATACAGGTAAGTGAGCTTTTCGATGATGAAATATTGGAAGAGAAGGTTGAAAAGATCTGTACTTTAAAAAATATTATGTTCAAGTATCTTTATAATATGCCTAAGCTTGATAAAACAGAACTTATGAATACACTTCATGAATACAGAGATATGGTAGCACCTTTTGTATGTGATGTGAGTGCATATCTTTACAAGGCAATAAAAGAGGGAAAGAATATTCTCCTTGAGGGTCAGCTGGGTTCACTAAAGGATCCGGACCATGGAATCTATCCTATGGTTACATCATCTTCCACATTGGCTGCATATGGCGCTATCGGAGCAGGTATTGCTCCATATGAGATAAAGGAAATCACAACAGTGGTTAAGGCTTATTCATCAGCAGTAGGTGCCGGAGAATTTGTCAGTGAGATAGAGGATGAGGCTGCTGCAGATGAACTTAGAAAAAAGAGGTGGAGACGGTGGTGAGTTCGGTGCTACCACAGGAAGACCTAGAAGAATGGGATGGTTTGATGCTGTAGCATCCAGATACGAGTAAGAATTCAGGGTACTACAGAGGTCGCACTTACAGTACTTGATGTACTTGGATATCTAAAAGAGATTCCTGTATGTGTAGGCTATGATATAAATGGTGAGATAACCAAGGACTTCCCTACAACAAATAAACTAAAGATTGCAAAACCTGTATATGAATATCTTCCGGGATGGAATTGTGATATCAGAGGTATAAAGAAGTATGAGGAATTGCCTGAGAATTGTAGGAAGTATATTGAGTTTATAGAAAAAGAACTTGAAGTACCTGTAAAGTTGGTAAGCAATGGACCGGGTAGAGATGATATTATCTATAGATAGGACTTTTTGCCGGCCCCATATTAGTTTAAACTGATATGGGGCATGACTATTCATTAAATAAGGAGAAAAAATGCTGGACATAATAGAGAAACTTCAAAAAGAAGCTTTAGAAAAGATAAAGAGTGCAGAAAACAAAGAAAGATTAAATGAGCTTAAGGTAGCGTATCTTGGTAAAAAGGGCGAACTTACCGCACTTCTTAAAAACATGAAGAATGTATCTCCCTGAAGATAGAGCAGAATTCGGTAAGGTAGTAAATGAGGCAAGAGAAGCTATTGAAAATACATTAAATAATGTCGGAAGTGAGCTTGCAAAGCTTGCACTTGAGGCAAGATTAAAAGCAGAGACCATAGATGTTACACTGCCTGCAAACAAGAGAGAGTTCGGTCACAGCCATCCAAATATTGTTGCATTACATGAGGTTGAAAAAATCTTCACAAGCATGGGATATGAGGTTGTGGAAGGACCTGAGATAGAGTTTGACGAATATAACTTTACAAAATTGAATATTCCTGAGGATCACCCTGCAAAGGATGAACAGGATACATTCTATATAACAAAGGATATAGTACTTCGTACACAGACATCACCCGTACAGGCAAGAACAATGGAAACAGGAAAGATTCCGATAAAGATGATAAGCCCGGGAAGAGTTTATCGTTCCGATGAAGTGGATGCTACTCATTCACCTACTTTTTCAACCAGATAGAGGGACTTATTGTAGATAAGGATATCACATTTGCAGACCTTAAGGGAACAGCTTGAGGTATTTGCCAAGAAACTCTTTGGAGAAGATACAAAGGTTAAGTTCAGACCTCATCACTTCCCTTTTACAGAGCCAAGCGCAGAGATGGATGTAACCTGCTTTAAATGTCATGGAAGAGGATGTAGATTCTGTAAGGGCAGCGGTTGGATAGAGATCCTTGGTTGCGGAATGGTACATCCTCATGTATTTGATATGTGTGGTGTAGATAAGAATGAATATAACGGTTTTGCATTCGGTATAGGACTTGAGAGAATAGCTCTATTAAAGTATGAAATCGATGATATGAGACTTTTATACGAGAATGATATCAGATTCTTGAAAGCAATTCTAATAAAAGCTTTTACAAAGATTATATTTACAGTAAATAACAGAGGTGAAGAATGGATACAGCATTATCATGGATAAAGGCCTATGTGCCTGACTTGGAAGTGACTCCAAGTGAATATACAGATGCAATGACTCTTACCGGAACAAAGGTAGAGGGTTATAAAGAATTGGATAAAAATCTCGAAAAAATAGTTGTAGGAGAGATACTTTCAATAGAAAAACATCCTGATGCGGATAAACTTATTATTTGTCAGGTGGATGTCGGAAATGAAAAAATACAGATAGTTACAGGAGCACCTAATGTTTCGGTTGGTGATAAGGTGCCTGTAGTTTTAGACGGCGGAAAAGTTGCAGGCGGACATGACGGTTCTCCATTACCTGAAAACGGTATCAAGATAAAGAAGGGGAAGCTTCGCGGAGTTGAGTCATTCGGTATGATGTGCTCTATTGACGAGCTTGGACAGGACAAAAACTATTTCCCTGATGCACCTGAAAACGGAATATATATCCTACCAAAGGATGCGAAAGTCGGCAGTGATGCTATAGAACTTTTAGGACTTAGAGATACAGTATTTGAGTATGAAATTACATCAAACAGAGTGGACTGCTATGGAGTAATAGGAATTGCAAGAGAAGCTGCAGCTACATTCAAGAAAAAGCTTGTTTTACCACTGGTTAATACAACAGGAAATTCTGAGAATGTAAATGATTATTTAAGTGTGGAAGTAAAGGATGAGACTCTTTGTAAGAGATATGTTGCAAGAGTTGTAAAGAATATAAAACTTGCACCGTCACCTGCATGGATGCAGCAGAGACTTCGTGCAGTAGGAATAAGACCTATAAATAATATAGTAGATATAACAAACTATGTTATGGCGGAGTACGGTCAGCCTATGCATGCCTTTGATTACAATCTTATTGAAGGACAAAAAATAGTTGTAGACAGAGCAAAGGACGGAGATGAGTTTGAAACTCTTGACGGAGTGGTAAGAAAGCTTGACAGCAACATACTTATGATAAATGATGCTAAAAAAGCTGTAGCTATTGCCGGAATCATGGGTGGTGAGAACTCAAAGATTACAGATGATGTAAGCACAATGATATTTGAATGTGCTACTTTTGACGGTACAAATATCAGACTTTCATCAAAGAGAATAGGACTTCGTACAGATTCATCAGGAAAGTTTGAAAAGGGACTTGATCCGAATAATGCTTATGATGCTATGATGAGAGCATGTTCCTTGGTGGAAGAACTTGGAGCAGGAGAAGTAGTAGGCGGAACAATTGATGTTTACCCTATAAAGGCGGTAGAGTCAAGAGTAGCTTTTGAGCATGAAAAGAATCAATAAATTACTTGGAACTTCCATATCAAAGGAAGATATGCTTGAAATCTTTGACAGAATTGAGTTAAAAATACGATAAAGAGACTAACGAGATTGTGGCTCCTACATTCAGACAGGATATTCACTTCATGGCAGATCTTGCTGAGGAAGTGGCAAGATTTTTCGGATACGATAAGATACCTACAACATTGCCGAAATCAAGTGCCACTATAGGCGGTATCAGTATGAAGCTTTGAAATAGAAGAACTTGCAAGAGAAGTGGCAAAGTTCTTAGGATTTTCAGAGGCTATGAACTATTCTTTTGAGAGTGCAAAGGTTTTTGACAAGCTTGGATTATCAAAGGATAGCCATTACAGAAAAGCAATAGAGATCACAAATCCTTTGGGTGAAGATTTCAGAATGATGAGAACCCAGGCTGTAAACGGTATACTTAATTCTCTTTCAACAAATTACAACAGAAGAAATAAGGATGTGCATTTATTTGAACTTGCAAATATCTATATTCAAGGAGCTCCCTTTAAAGGAATTGCCTGACGAGAGAATGCAGTTTGTACTTGGGTTCTACGGTAAAGAAAACTTTTGATATGAAGGGTGTGGTAGAGGAATTCTTATACACAATAGGAATTGTCGGCAAGCTTCACTATGATCCAAGTTGTAAGGAAGAGTTCTTACACCCGGGAAGAAAGGCTGATATAGTACTTGACGGTGTGCGTCTCGGATATTTGGGTGAAGTGCATCCGATTGTGTGTGATAATTATAAGCTGGGTGAGAAGACCTATATTGCGGTGCTTGATTTGCCGAATGTAATTCCTTTTGTAAACTTTGATATCAAATATACAGGAATAGCAAAATATCCTGCAATTTCAAGAGATATTTCTTTAGTAGTTCCAAGAAATATTCTTGTAGGTGAAATAGAGGATATTATTTCAGAAAAACGGTGGAAGCAATCTTGAATCATTTAATTTGTTTGATATCTACGAGGGTGATCAGATAGAGGCGGGATTTAAGTCGGTGGCTTATTCACTTACATTCAGAAACAAGGAAAAGAACTCTTCTTGATGCTGATGTAAATGAAGTAATGGATAAGATATTAAAGAAGCTTGAGGAAAAGAATATCAAAAATCAGATCCTAGTTTAAATCAGGTTTTGGGAAAATCTTTGATAGATATGTGTTTTGTTTTAGAAAAGTGAGAGATGGATATGATTAGAAGTAGGGGAAGGAAAAAGAAAAGTAAATCTTTTATAAGGTACTTTTGTCTTTTTGTGCTGTCTGTTATATTGCTTACTTCTGCACTAATCGGAGATGACACCAGGGCTTATGGAGAAGGAAGAGAGGCTATCTTTAAAAATCCGATAAATCCGGATTATGAAAGCAATGATAATGGAGTCAAGACATCATTCAGACTTAGAGCACTCAATAATCTGAGTGGAGAAACTGAATACGGTTCTAATGCTATGTCTTTGATTTCGGTAGTGAAAATGATAATCTAAGAAGCACTATGAAAAATTTTGCTGATATACTTGATATGGATATTTACAGCAATCTTTGCCTTAGTGCAAATATAGAAAACAGTTCCGACGTAGAAAGAGATATAAGTTTTGATATAAAACTGCCTTCTAAAACAGAGGGCAGTGTATCGGAGATTAGATTGATAAATTCCGAGTTGGATATTTTCACGGGGGATCTCTCAGGAGTTGATATAAGATATGAGCTTGATAACGGCAGTATTACCGAGGCTGAGAGAAAGTCAGGGAAAGAGAATTGATTTTTAATAAGATTAAAGCTATAAAGATAGAGGGAAAAGTAGTCGCAGGTCAAAGAAATTTGAAGGTGTATTTTCGATGGAAATCATAGAACACAGAATGGTAATAGAAAAAAGACGATTTTGTGGATGATTTAAAAGAGCATTGAGGAAGTCAATACCAATAATATCTTTGATTTTAAGTTGGACTACAGATATCCTATCAAAAAAGAACTTAATCTTAGTATTGCAACCTGTCATGGAAGTGACAGAGCTGAAGATTTTTCGAATGGAAAAATAGTAGGAATAGCAAAGCGTGATGAGGAAAGCTATGATATATTACCAAATGATATTATAGAACAACTTTCAGGAGCCAATGCGGCGTTTTACTCAATGTTTACCGTAGATGAAAAAGAAAGATGCCTTTGTAAATGATTACAGTTTTGTAAGGATATATACAAAGGACTTCCAGGATTTGGTAAAGGACAGAGGTTATTCTCTGCTGATAAAAAACGGATCTCTACAGGATAAATACAGTTTTATAGTCGGAGACAAAAAACATATATATGATGAGGGGCTTGAATTACATCTTGGGAAAAAGGATAAGTACAATCATTTACTTTCAAAAGTATATGTAGAGTTTCAAAAAGTACTGGATTGTAAAGATCTTGAGATCACAGTGGGAAGTGAGTGGAACAGCTTTGACAATCTGGTAAATGCAAAGCTTCAAAACAGTGATGAAATAACTGAGATTGACAGAAGCAAAATAAAAGTTGAGTCTAATGTAGATACAAAAAAAATAGGTGATTACAGTGTAAAATATTCCTGTGAGATACTGCCGAATGTATGGGTAAGTAACAGTGCAAAGGTAAAGGTAACAGGAAGCAAGGAATCATCACAGGCTCAAAAAGAGAGTAAAACAGACAGCAATGTAAGGATTGAGTAAAAATCCGGCTTGCATTTGATACTGTTTAGTGATATTATAAGAACAGTTTTGTATTTAATGGAGTGTAGATATGTTAAATAATATAATTTCAATAATATTTATTATAGTATGTGTATTCTTGACAGCGGTTGTGTTGTTCCAGGAAGGTAATGAGCAGGGACTTGGTTCAATAGGCGGTATTGCCGATACATATTGGGGCAAGAATAGAGGTCGTTCAGTAGAAGGTTTGCTTGAGAAGCTTACAAAGGTTGCTGCGGCATTATTCTTGATTTTATCATTAGTTTTAAATATTGTTAATAATAAAAAAGCACTCAAAGGAGTGCTTTTTATTATAAGTATATTTAAAAGTTTTTATTTTATAAAGGGATATATGGATAAGAATTTAGAAAAAGAAAAAAAGATTGTGATGGACTTCATAGACAGTCCTTTGTATGTACCCTATGAAAGCAAAGGAGCTTGCCGTTTTTCAATGTTGAAAAGAAAGAAGACCGGAGCTTGATGAAGTATTGAAAGAATTACTGCTTGAAGGCAGGCTTGAAATAAGTAAAAGAGGTAAGTACAAAAACCTGAGAATAAGTTTTTTGCTTGGTGAGTTTATGGCAAATCCTAAGGGATTCGGTTTTTGTAAGAGTGGAAGGTAGAGATTCGGATATATTTATTCCTGCCGATTACACTGCAGAATGCTATGAACGGAGATCAGGTAAAGGTTGTGATAGATGTTGAAAGCGGAGAAAAAGAGCTGAAGGTCATATCATAGGTATAGAAAAGCATGCCAATATTCAAATGGTAGGCTATTATAAAAAGAATAATAAGTTCGGTTTTGTATTGCCGGATGATACAAAGATTTTGAAAGATATCTATATTCCTGCCGCAAGAGATAAGGGTGCAAAGACCGGAGATAAGGTGGTTGTTGAGATTACAGACTTTGGCGGTGATAAAAAGAAGCCTGAGGGTAAGGTTATTGAAATTCTTGGTAAAAGCACAGATGCAGGGGTTGATATACTTTCAATAATAAGAGCTTTTCGGTCTACCTGAAAAAGTTTGGCGATGATGTGGAAAATGAATTGAAAAAAAGATTCCAAGTACGGTTCTTGAAAAAGATATAAAAGGAAGACAGGATTTCAGAGATCTGGTGACAGTGACTATAGACGGCGAGGATGCCAAGGACTTGGATGATGCAATAACACTTGAGAAGAATGGAAATATATGGCATTTGGGAGTTCATATAGCTGATGTTACTCATTATGTAAGAGAGAATACAGCACTTGATAAGGAGGCATTACACAGAGCTACAAGTGTATATCTGGTAGATAGAGTGATTCCTATGCTTCCAAGAAAGCTAAGTAACGGAATATGCTCATTGAATCAGGGTGAAGACAGACTGGCACTTTCATGCATGATGGAAATTGACGAAAAAGGGCAATATAATAGGACATAATATCTGCGAGAGTGTTATTAATGTAAATGAGAGAATGACATATACTGCAGTTAATGAAATTATTACAGATTCAAATGAAGAAACAAAGCAAAGATATAGCGACTATATTGAGCTTTTTAATAATTTCAAGTCGGTATCGGAACTGCTTAGAGGCGCAAGAACAAAGCGAGGATCCATAGATTTTGATCTGCCTGAGAGTAAGGTGATACTTGATAAAAACGGCAAGGCTGTGGATATTAAGCCATATGAGAGGAATTCGGCCACAAAGCTGATAGAGGATTTTATGCTTGCAGCCAATGAGACTGTGGCAGAGGATTTTTTCTGGCAGGATATTCCGTTTTTGTATAGAGTCCATGAGAATCCGGACCCTGAAAAGATAAAGAGTTTGGCAATATTTATAAATAACTTCGGTTTTACACTCAGAAGAAAAAATGATGAGGTCTCACTCGAAGGAACTTCAAAAACTTTTTGGCAAATATTGAAGGAAGTGATGCGGAGGCTATTATATCAAGGATAGCACTCAGAAGTATGAAGCAGGCAAGATATGATACATCATGCATAGGACATTTCGGTCTTGCGGCAAAGTATTATACTCATTTTACCTCACCTATCAGAAGATATCCGGATCTGCAGATACACAGAATAATAAAAGAAAATATCAGAAACGGACTTTTAGACAGAAGAATAGAACATTACAGAGCCATTTTAGACGGTGTGGCTTTACAGTCATCACAGATGGAAAGAAGAGCTGAGGAAGCTGGAAAGAGAGACTGTAAAGTATAAAAAAATGCGAATATATGCTCGGTCATATGGGCGAAGAGTTTGACGGTATAATAAGCGGTGTGACAAGTTTCGGTATATTTGTAGAGCTTGAAAATACGGTGGAAGGATTTATAAGAATTGCAGATCTGGAAGGCGATTATTTTGTCTACAATGAAGCCGGATATGAACTTATAGGAGAAATAACAAAAAAGAAATTTGTTTTAGGTCAAAAGGTAAGAGTAAAGGTGTATGATATAGACAGACTTGCAAAGAGAATTGACTTTAAACTTGTAAAAGGAGAGAGATGGCAGAGGGGATTAAGATAATAGCAAATAATAAAAAAAGCATATTTTTGATTATTTCATCTTGGAAAATTATGAAACAGGTATTGAGCTGTTCGGAACAGAAGTAAAATCCGTGAGAATGGGCCATGTTTCAATCAAGGAATCCTGGATAAGGATTGACAGAGGTGAAGTATTTATCATGGGAATGCATATCAATCCTTATGAGAAGGGAAATATATTCAATAAAGATCCTCTGAGAGTAAGAAAACTACTGATGCATAAGAAAAGAGATCTTAAAAGCTTGACTCTAAAGCTTAACGAAAAAGGTCTTACAATAGTACCTTTAAAGGTTTATTTTAAAAGGGAAGTCTTGTAAAGGTTGAAATCGGATTGGCAAGGGAAAGAAAAAAACTATGATAAGAGAGAAACCCTGGCGAAGAAGACACAGCAAAGAGAGATAGAGAAGGCGATGAAGAGGAGTATGAGGTAGAAACGTATGTTCGATTTTTCTCTTGACAAACGTATGTTCTTATTGTAGACTTATTACATAGAACAAATGTTTGGAGGAGAATATGAGAAAAAGTATTTTTAGCATTCATTTTTACATTGTTTTTAATAAGCTTTTTACTTGGCCGAGCAAATACTACAAGTGCCGGCATGGATACAGAAAATATAAGATATACATCAATTAAAGTAGAGTATGGCGACAGTTTGGAGAGCATATCCGAAGAGTATAATAATATCGGTATGTCTCAGGATGAGTATATCTCAAATTTGATGGAGATGAACGGAATGGACAGTAAAAAAGTACATCCGGGATGCTTTATACTGGTGAGCTATAAAATTGACAGATAAATTTTTAAAAGATTGAGGGAGAAATAACATTATTTCTCCCTTAGCTTTACCATATTTCTGGCACTTCTTCGTCTCTCATCCTCTATAGCGGCATAGTGCTTTTTAGTGGTATTTACATCACTGTGTCCCAGAACATCCGCCACCAGATATATATCACCTGTTTCTTTGTATAGATTGGTACCATAGGTAGAGCGGAGCTTGTGCGGAGTGATTTTCTTTAGTGGACTGATTATTCCGGCATACTTTTTCACCAGATTTTCAACGCTTCTTACAGATAGTCTTTTGTTTTGCATTGATAAAAAAACAGTGCACCTTCATGTCCGCTTTCTTCCAAAATTAAAACTCTTTCGTCAAAATAGTTTTGCAGAGCTTCCTTTACTTCATCTGAAAAATATATTGTAACTTCTTTTCCACCCTTTCTATGTATTAAAATTCCGTTGTTTTTAAAATCCACATCGGATATATCAAGTCCGACACATTCAGAGACTCTTATTCCGGTGCCAAGTAATAAAGAGAGAATAGCAACATCTCGTACCTTTGTTTTTCCATGGTATGCCCTTTGTCTGTCACTGAGTCCTTCACCGTTTTTCAGCTTCATCAATCATCATAGCAACTTCATCAATATCAAGCCTTATAATCTCTTTTGAATGTAATTTGGGTAATTGTACTCTTTCCATTATATTTTCACTTAGTTTTTTTCGGTTCGATAAAAATACTTTGAATACACTTTTTAAAAGTGGAAATTTTTCTTTTTATGGCATTTTCTTTATTTGAAATTTTCTTACCGTCGGTATCACGATACTTTAAATATTCCATAAACTCTTCAATATCGGTAACTGTCAGATTTTTCAAGTACGGAAATCGGTATATCTTTTACATTGATATACGCTTTTTTTATACTTGGATTTTCTTCAAGAAGAAATTGTAAAAATATCTTTATATCATAGGCATAGGCTATTTGTGTCCTTGACTGTGTTCGAGGTTCAATGCCTCGAAAAAGTCTTTAAAAAAATGCCGGGAGCTCTGAAAGCATCGCTCTGAGTTTTTTTATATTCTCAATATCAACTTGTTCATTATATTTATAGTCAGGCATAATTTCTCCTTAATATATCTAAAATAGTGAAGTAATCACCGGAGTTTACATTTTTGTACCTGATTGCTCGGCACAATATAATTTAATATTTAACAGTATAACAAAATTATATATTTTTATATAGAGTTATCTTGAGATTTATGTTATTATACTATCGTCGCATAGAGTTATAATTTTTATCATATAGGTTAAGCGATATATGAGACCAAAAGGAGGTTTTTACCAATGAACTATTTAGAAATTGAGAAGGTTATCGGAAGAGAAATACTTGACTCAAGAGGAAATCCAACAGTTGAGGCTGAGGTTTATCTTGTAGATGGAACAATCGGAAGAGGAACAGCTCCATCAGGTGCATCTACAGGTGAGTTTGAGGCACTTGAGCTTAGAGACGGTGACAAGTCACGTTACCTTGGAAAGGGTGTTTCAAAGGCTGTTGAGAATATAAATACAACTATCAATGATGTACTTGAGGGTATGGATGCATCAGATATCTACGCTGTAGATAAGGCAATGATCGAGGCTGACGGTACAAAGGATAAGTCAAAGCTCGGTGCTAATGCAATCCTTGCAGTATCAATAGCTTGTGCGAGAGCGGCAGCTATTTCACTTGATATCCCACTTTACAGATTCCTTGGCGGTGTAAATGCAAACAGACTTCCTGTACCGATGATGAACATCTTAAACGGTGGTGCACATGCATCAAACAACGTAGATGTACAGGAATTTATGGTTATGCCTGTAGGAGCTCCAAGCTTTAAAGAAGCTCTTAGATGGTGTGCAGAAGTATTCCATAACCTTGCAGCACTTTTAAAGGCGGAAGGACTTGCTACAAGTGTAGGTGATGAGGGTGGTTTTGCTCCAAACCTTACAGGTGGTGATGAGGAAGCTATCGAGTTCATTCTTAAGGCTGTTGAGAAGGCAGGATACAAGCCGGGTGTTGATTTCATGATCGCTATGGATGCAGCTGCAAGTGAGTGGAAGACAGGTACAATCGGAAAGTATAAACTTCCAAAGGCAGGAACAGAGTTCACATCTGCAGAGCTTGTTGAGCATTGGAAGAAGCTTGTTGAGAAGTATCCTATCATCTCTATCGAGGACGGTCTTGATGAGGGAAGATTGGGAAGGATGGAAGCTTCTTACAAAGGAACTTGGCGGAAAGGTTCAGCTTGTAGGTGATGACTTATTCGTTACAAATACAGAGAGACTTAAGAAGGGTATTGACAGTGATTGTGCAAACTCAATTCTTATAAAGCTCAACCAGATCGGTTCAGTTTCTGAGACACTTGAGGCTATCAAGATGGCTCATAAGGCAGGATATACATCAATTTCTTCACACAGATCAGGTGAGACAGAGGATACAACTATAGCTGACCTTGCTGTAGCTCTTAACACATGTCAGATTAAGACAGGTGCACCTTCAAGATCAGAGAGAGTTGCTAAGTACAATCAGTTACTTAGAATCGAAGAGGAGCTCGGTGAGAGCGCTTGCTACCCCGGTATGGGCGCATTCAATGTAAAGAGATAATTTACATATAAAGTTAAATAAAATAATATTACCGGTTTCGGGCTTTACCCGAAGCCGGTTTTTTTAATGCCTATTTTTAAATGATTAATTTCTGACGAAAATATTAAGAAAAGGATTTAATGGATAAGGGTATGGATAAAGGACAACTGTACAATATCTTGATTTTTTTCAGTAGAGAGATAATACATTTTAAACAACTCATCAACTATTTTTATGCAATAAAAAAATAATAATAAATATAAAAAAATATAGTTAAAAATTTCCTGAATATACAGGAGAGATATAAAAAGCCTTACTGCAAAAAGTATAAAAAAATAAAACGACAATTAAAGATTTGACTTATTTGACAAAACACTAAAATAATAATATTATATGAATATAATATTAACGTAACCTTAAAGCAGTAGAGTGTGGAGGAGATATGCGTAAATTAAACTTATATAGGACATATTATGTCAGATACCCATGTGTATAGGCATTGAACAACAGACAGTACGGGAACTTACAAAGATTGAAAAAAATGACTGTAGAAACTATTTCTAGAATATCTATAAAAGCAAACAGTACAATTATCAACATAAATTAAGTTTTTACAGTAATAACATGATATAAATTTCTTTATACAAATGCACTTACAAAAATATTGTTTAAATATATTTTTTTGTGGGTTGTTTTTGTTTGCGTGAAGAAAATATATAAATAAACTAACTGGATATGAGAGACTGATTTAATGCCATACATTAAACAGTGATATGGGAGTATGCATGTTGAGCATGATATAGGACCTTATATTCAGGTTGACACACAATCAAGGAGGTGGTTTGATGAAGAAAAAGAGGGTAGTAAGTCACGTGGGCTTACTGGCTGCTTCCGCTCTGTTCCTCTTGGCAAATCCTTTTACTGCACATGCAGAAGGATGGGACAACTCAAGCGGTGAGTGGAGATATCTGGATAATGCCAATAACGCAGTGTCTGAGGCTTGGAGAAAGTTGGGTGACGCATGGTATTATCTGGGTGATGACGGCAACATGGTAAGAGATTCAATCGTTACCATAGGAGACGGCATTTATTATTTGAATGCCGATGGAGTGATGGCGGCTAATCGTTGGATTCTTGCAAAAGATATTGACGATAATGATGCATGGTATTACTTCGGTGCCGACGGAAAAGCATACAAGGGCAAAGATGGAAGAGTGTATACTCGTGAAATTGATGGAAAGAGATATCTTTTCGATGAAGAAGGAGTAATGCTTACAGGATTCTTTGATGCAGAGGGCAATGCAGTAGAAGATGACAATCCATTTAAGAGCGCAAAATACTACTTCGGTAATGACGGAGCAATGTATGTAAATCAGTGGTTACTGTACTCACAGGTAGGTGAGAATCCGGGATATTCAGAGCTTGGACAGAGAAACTACAGTGAGTATGATGAGATGTGGCTGTATTTCGGACATAATGGAAGAAAGTATGTTGCAAGCAGTACAGACCAGTCAAGACAGAGAGAAATAAACGGTAAGGCATATCTGTTTGATGAGAACGGTGTTATGATACCACAGCTTTCTGTAACCAATGCAAATATTAGAGCGACAGCAAGCAATGCCAAAGTAAAATACGGTTCACTTGATGTTGACGGTGAGCTTAAAGACGATTACTGGACATTTACAGTACCGAATGAAGTTATGAGTCAGTATGACTATGATACACAAGAGCACAGCTGGTTCAGAACAAGAAAAGACGGTAGTGTAATTAAAGATAGAATAGCTACGGTACTTGGAAGAAGATACGCTTTCGATGAGATCGGACGTATGCAGACAGGTTTTGTAATTATGTTGGAAGATGATACATTCGGTATCAAATATGACGTTGATGAGTGGACAAAGGAAGATTTCCTTACAGACTCTTTAAGTTCACCTATCGCTGCAATCGACAGAGGTAACTTATATCTGTTCGGTACAGATGAGCTTAATGACGGTTCAATGATCACAGGTGAGGTTACAGTTTCTCTTAGAGACCAAAAACGTTGTCTTCGGTTTCAGAGATAACGGTAGAGCAATCGGAGCAAGAGGTACTCTTGCAAAGAACGACGGTAAGTTCTACTTCAACGGATTAAGACTGGATGCTGATGCAAGCCTTAAGTACGGTATTCTTAAGGATACAAGAACAGGACATGGCGAGTATGTAGTCGTAGACTCAAACGGTAAAGTAGTCAAAGGCACAAAGATTCTTAAAGATGGAGAGGGTAACTGGATAGTAGTTTCAAACTCAAAGTTCGTAGCAAGAGTAAGTGATAGTGACAGACCAAGAAAGAAGAACGGAAGATTCTATCACTATGATTCAAGTGCTGACAGACATGACAGATGGGGAGCAGAAATCACATATGCCGCAGACGGATTGAACAACTTGGATAGTGATTTTGTTCTCTTTGACAGATAGTTAGAGGAGAGATATGAAGAAAAATAATTTAATAAGGAAAGCTAAGCAAGCGACTGCCGGGTTACTGACAGCCGCGATGGCACTGACAGGGGCGCCGCTTGGAAGTCTCACTGCTTGGGCGTCTCCAAGTATCACAGGGCAGAATACGCCAATCTCTACAAGTTTAGAGAATGATACCATGCTTATGGGTGGTAGACCGAATGATGGTTATGGAACAACGCATAACCATGAATATCCGGGAAATACGAGTAATGATTACAATCAGTATGGAGCTACCTATGGTAATGGTACGACAACAGCATATAAGTATGGTTGGATAAGACAAGGTTCATCAGGTTCGTTTGCAGGATGGAAATGGGATATCAATGGTTTGATTGATGATGTAGGCTCAGAGCCTAGCAGTGAGACTGATGAAGCATATGTTAAGTCATATCCGGGTGGACCACTTTCAGTTACCTATCCATCAAGTAGTCCACAAGGGTTTAATACAGCTATTCATCTAGGGGCTGATACTATTAGTCTCGGTAATAAGATGAATATTGGTCAAAATAATATTAGCAGAGCAAATTCCACAGCTAATCCGTTTTATCCAGCTTATGACGGTGAGGTAAAAAACGGTGAAGTTATAAAGGTGTTTGATGGGCATACTGATATGAAACTTGAGATTAGACTTTCTGTCAAGCCTACTACTGACGGTAAATATATATTAACAGAATATACTGTAAAAAACTTAAACATGAATCTTACAGATTCTAATACCAAGATAGTAGATGCTGGTAGAACAGATGGTGGTAGAACAGTATGGTTTGCAGCAGGTACTGATATAATGATTGCACAGGATGACTATGCGGCAGTTTGGTCAACACCAAAGACTAATACAGGAAATAAGAATGAGGGTATACATGGCCAAGCTAATAATGGCAATACATACACACTCGGTTCATTTGATATGCTTACATATAGTCCGCAGTATCCAAATCTTGGTATGCAAAAGAGAAATTCGTCTGACCCAAGTGCCATTACTACATGGGTAGGACATTATGGAAGCTTTACGTCAAACTATGGAAATGACTTAGTAGACACTTCATACATGGATAATGGTACACATGGAGCGACCGACTCAGGTCTTGCGTATTCACTTAAGTTTGACCTTCTTCCCGGTGAGGAGAAGACAGGTGTGATAGCATGGTCTATGAGAGGACCTACATACTATGTAGACCCGGTAAATGGTAATGATTCCAATAATGGATTTATGTCAACACCATTTAAGAGTGTTAAGGCAGCGGTAGCTAAGATTGGAAGTAGAACTCCTAAAAAGACATATGTCTATATAATGAATGATGCACAGATTGATTCTACTATTACTATTCCGGCAGGAAAGTCAATAACATTTGGTACTACTGACTATGTACTTGATCCAACTACAAACTCAAAGGTAGCGGCATATCCGATAACAGTTGGTGCTGACGGTCAAAGAACCAATCAAAAGGTTATAGAGAGAGCAAATGATTTTACAGGTCCACTATTCAAGGTGGAACATGCAAACTCATCTATTTCATTTACAGATATAAAAGTAGATGGTAGAGGTGATGCAGTAAATGATATAACAGGCTCGCTGGTACTTGCAAAAGCCGGTACAGTAAATACTCTCACAGGTGCAGTACTTACAAATAATAAGATAACACCAGTAGAACATGAGCAGTTTACAGATAATAATCATGATGGAACTTGGAATACAGGAGAGCCATTTATAGATGCTAATGGAAATGGTGTTTGGGATGGTCCGGAGGCATTTGTAGATGCTAATGGAAATGGCAAGTATGATATCGGTGAAACATTTACAGATGCTAATAGAAATGGTATCTATGATAAGTCAGCGAATGCTACTGTAGCAAGTGCTATACACTTGTTAAGTGGTTCTAAGTTAAATATGAATTATGGTACTATTACAGGTAATACATCTTATATGGGTGGTGCTATTACAAAGAATACAGGCTCAGAAGTAAGTTTGTCAGGTGCCATAAATATTACAGGAAATGTTTCAGGTGCCGGTGGAGCGTCCAACTTGATGATTGATACTACCGGAAGCAAGGCTAAGGTTACTTCAAATCTTACATCTGCTTCAAGAATCGGTCTTTCATCACTTCAGTCTGTACCTCTTGCAGGTGTAACAGTACTTGAGGCTGATAATGGAACCGGAGCTCCACTGCCATATAACTTAAATAACTTTAGTGCTGATAAACAAGGTCAGGGTTCACTTTATGGAGATGCAGCCGGAGAGTTAGTAAATCTTAATGCAAGTGCAGTTACATATGTTGTAAGTCATGTTATGATGGATGGTTCTACAGTACCGGGTACATCTACAAGCAGCGTACTTACAACAGCGGGTGCACCTGTAGCTATAGCACCTATAAATGATAGTGCATACTTACATACAGTTTCATATACAGTACCGGGAAGTAGTCCGGCACAGACACTTACAAGCCCTGAGGTTACACCGACAGGACATGGTCTTTCAGTAGATGCTGATGGAGTTTCAGGATATCTTCCCGGAAATGATATATCAGTCATCTTTAGATATGTAAGAAATGAATCAGTAGCAAAGTTTGATCCGGCAGGAGGAACACCTACTACCGTACCTGATATAGTTTCACCGGCGGGAGGGGCACCAATAGCTTCATTGCCATTAGTTTCAAGAACGGGTTATGATTTTGTTGGATGGTTCAAATATACAGATGCAAATAATAATAATAAATATGATACAGGTGAGACAGTGCTTACAGCAAGTGCTACAGGAGAGACAGGATTAGATAATCCGGTAGTGACAGGAACTGTCAACTACTTTGCTAAGTGGACACCGTCAACTACACCTTATAACTTTGATGTAGTTCATAAGAATTCATCAACAACAGTTCCTATAAGTTTTTCAACTAGTACAACACCGCATCCATACTTAGATCCTATATCAGCTTCACCGCTGACTATACCTGGATATGTATTGTACACAGCGGTTCAGACACCGGCTTCACCAAGCTATTTTGATCCGGTAAATAACTACAATGGTACTATGTCAATAGGTGGTGCATCTGTAAAATATACATATAGAGTGGATCCAAGTGTAAGAAAGGCTTTCACAGTTGAGCATATAGATACATCAACAGGTGCTGTAATACAGACAACTCAGGTTTATAGGGCTGCAGAGGCGGCTATATCAGCTGCTCCACTTACAACTTTAGGATACAGCTTGACAAATGCACAAATTACAACAGGAAATACATCAACAGGTGCACATGTGCTTACAGTAGCAGATATGCAGACAGCAGCCGGAGGAACAGTCGGCTTTAATGCAGATCAGAGCTTCACAGCACATATGCCAAACCAGGATGTAACTATCCGTTATGAATATGCAAATACAACAGGATATTTTGCAGTTCAAAAGTTTGTAGATTCTACTACAAATGAGAGAATAGGAAACTTAAATCCTATATCATTTACAAATGCGGCAGCAATGAATATTCCATATACAGGTGTTTACGGATACCTTTATGGTTCAGCTACAGCAACACCGGCTGCAGGAACATTTGACGGGGCAGGAAACTTTACAGGAGTAATGCCGTCAACAAATGTAAATCTTGACTATCTGTTGAATAGAGATCCGGCTTATTGGAAGACAATGAGCTTTGCAGTTGCAAATGCACCATATAACTATGGCGTTGTACCGTCAACTACATTCTCATTCTTAAAGGATGATCATACAGCAGCAGCAAGTGGAAATGCTTACACATTCCAAAAGATTACAGATCTTGGTGGAGTTCCAACTCCGGCAGCAAATCCTACACCATACTATAAGTTTGAAGGATGGTATTTTGGATGCGGCAGCGACAACACCTGTAACACCGGGAATGACATTTGATAATGATGTTACATTATATGCTAAGTTTGTAGAAGATCCGGCATATTGGATAGATATAAACTTTGCGGCAGGAGACCATGGAAGCATCTCAGCACCATCAAGTCTTCATACATATTATGATAATAAATGGGGTAATATATTAGGTTCTATCCCAACACCAACACCTGAGCTCAACTATTTATTCTTAGGCTGGAAGAATGGTACAAATGTAATAACAAATGCTTCATCACTTACAAATGGAGCTACATATACAGCTCACTTCGGTAAAGACCCTAACACATGGGGAACAAACATGGGTTCAATCTCACCTGTAGGAAGAATTGGATCAAACGGTAGTGGTGAAATAGTAATAGAAGGTACTACACCCGGAAATGTTTATGTTATAAGTGATCCGGATGGAAATATCATTGCGGTAGTTCCCGGAGATGCAAATGGAAACAGAACAGCTGTTCCAAATCTTACACCGGGTGCACATTACAATGTACAGGAGGGAACACCTGATACTCAGGCAACAGTAGGACAGCCTATTTCAAGTATTACGGGTACATCTGTATCAACACCACAGGATGTATATATCCCAACAGTAGATAACAACTACAATATCGGATATGATCCTGAAAATGACGGAATGGCACAGATAGTTGTAAATCCGGCAGATCCTGACGCAGACTATGCACTCATAGATGAGAATGGAAATGTAGTACAATATCCCGGAAGTGACAATGGATGGATGACTCGGTAGGAAACAACCCTTCAACCGTTACTTTTAACAACTTAAATCCAAATGCAACATATACAGTAGTGGCAAGAAAGAAGGGCAACACAGCTATTCCTGATCCACTTACAAAGCTTCCTGATGGAAATCAGATAATTGCAAATCCGGGTGATATGGCAGAAGCTACAAAGTATGTTGTAGAAACCAGAGACGGAGATATAGTATCAGTAGGTACTACAAATGTGGGAAGTGATACATATACAGATGCTAAGGCAGGAGAAAGTGTTGCTATACATGCAGATCCGGTTAATGCAAATGGAAAGAACTTCTTATATTGGAAGGTATTGGCAGGTAGAGCGGCCGGAGTTAGTGGAAAGATAATTCAGGCTGACTACACATTCAACCTTTCTAATTCAAATATTGTTCTTAAGGCAGTATATGAGCCTACAAAGGTAGCAGGAGATGATGCTAATGTAGAGGAAGATTTGAGAGGGAAAGCAGGAGTAGGAGAGTTTGGTCTTGAGCCATCTCAGATACCGGCACTTGCAAATCTACTGACAACTCCGGCTGACAGAGCACTCAATACAGTAAATGGTGCAACAGTAGACTACAAAGTTATTTTTGATAAGAGAGATACTACAAGTGCAGAGTCTAATCTTGTAAAACCTGTTTCATATTCAGGATCTAATCATCCGGGAGCATATACAGCAGCTTATTCACTTGATATTAAGCTTGAGAGATATGTAAATGGAAGAAGAGTTGATGCAGGAATCGTAGCTACAGCGTCAAATGCAACAGTAGATGTGATTGCACAGTTACCTGCATCTGATGTAGATCAGTTAGATTATCAGTTATTTGATGTTACATCCGGTACACCTGTTGATATAACAATAACAACTGATGTAGCCAATAATGCAGGACTTGTGAAGTTTACAGGAAATCTCTTACATACATATGTAATGGTTTACTCAAAAGCATTTAAGGTTACATTTGTAGATAATAAACCGGTACTTGATCACTTACACTTAAATGATACAAGCAGAAACTTCTACAAGCAGTTTAAAGTAAGAAAGAAAGACTCGGTAGAAGACAGCGATTATGCAAGTGATTATAGTGTAGTGACAGATTATGCTCAAAATGATGTAGCAAATGCACTTGTAACACCATTTGAGGATATCTATGGTGTACAGTATGACTATGTAAATTGGTCAAAGAAGGAAGATAAGCTTTCTATATTTGATACTACAAATGAGTTAACAAAGAAGACTACGGTTTATGGTTCTATAATAATAATAAGAAGGAAGTAGCAAAGGCAAGAGTAGATCTTGATAAGACAATTGATGAGGCAAGAATACTTACAGGAGATCCTTATCTTAAGGTTGCTGAAATTGCTGAAATAAATGAGGCTATTAGCAAGTGCAGTTGAGACACTTAGACAGGCAAGAGATCTTGTATCTCCTGACGGAACTACATATCTTAGACAGGCAAATTATGTAGAGCTTCAACAAGCTATAGAGGCACTTAGAAGAATTATAGACAAGTATTCAAATATTACAGCGGACAGAGCAGGAGCTAGAAATAGAAGAACCGGCGGTGCCAGCGGTGGAGGTAACTCTTCAAGTGGTAGAGGAAGTAAACTTTTAACACCGGGAGAAGTCAACACAGAATACAGCTATCAATGAGGGAAGTAATACAAGAGCATTTGTACTTGGTGTAGACGGTGCTTGGACAACAAACCCTGTAACAGGCGGATGGTCATTCGTACTTAACGGAGGAACACCTATCAATGATATGTGGGGTATGATTACTTTCAATGATGCAACAGGAAAGAAAGTATCTCGTTGGTATTACTTCGACGCTCGCTCAACTATGGCAACAGGTTGGGTATATGACTCAAAGAATGGTAACTGGTATTATATGAATACTACAGAAGGTCCTGAGCTTGGACAGATGGTAAAGGGCTGGGTAAAAGATACAAATACAAATAAATGGTATTACATGAATGATAATACAGGTATTTTGAATACCGGATGGCATTTAGATAAGCAGGATGGTAGATGGTACTATCTAAACCAGAATGGTGAAATGCTTGTTGGATGGCATAATATTGATGGAAAGTGGTATTACTTCAATACCAGTACTCCACAAAATACCTATACATGGGATGCCAATGCTTTCAAGTGGAACTACTTGAACAATAGTGCCAGACCATATGGATCTATGTATGCAGGAGAGAAGACTCCGGACGGATATAGCGTAGATGCAAATGGTGCTTGGAACTAAGTGACATAGGAGAAGAAATGAAAAGAAAGACAATAAAAGCAAAGTTAACTGCTGCATTGTCTGCGGGCGTGGCTTTTACCATGCTCGCACCGGCAATGCCGGCGTATGCAGCTACAGGTAGTATTTCATTTGATATGGGAAAAACCTATAATGCTCTTCGTGGAGATGCTTTGATTGGTATTAGTGGTAATCAAGGTGCTGCTATGCCGGGCACATATACAAATGGAAGTACTATTATAGGCGATACATTTGCAAATAATCAGTCCCCTACAAGTGGTGGTATGGGTTATTATGAAATGCCGTTTTGGGATACAACTTGGTTGAATGCAAGTGGTGTAAATCTAAATGGTAATACACCTCCATCAATTCCACCAAATTATAATTTCCCGGGATATCTTTTAAAGGGATGGTATAAGGAAGATCCTGAGGTAAATCCTTCTCAGACAAGAGTGAATCATTTACCAAATACTATTCCGTATAGTGCAAATACTACATATTATGCGGCATTTGTAGCAGATACAAATAAAAAGTATATATATACACAAAAACATGAGAGTGCTACAAATGTGCATGCACCTCTAACTACAGATGGTACATATCCTATATCTAATACTGTTCATGATAAGACACCAACTGTACCACCAGGATCACCACCAGGAACACTACCTACAGTACCTGTACCAACAGATAATAGTGTAAATAGTAAAGAGTCTAAGAATGTTTTTGCAGGTGGTTTCATCAAGACCTTTAAATATTTTATGGATATAAGGGAACTATAAAGGAAATAGCATTCACAAAAAATACTACGAGCGGTAGTATGACAGAGACTTCAGATACATCAGGTGCTTATGGAGATGGAAGATATATAAATCCAACCACTCTTGTAGATGGTGTTGAGAATCTTGCAAGTCAATATAGATTTGTATATAATGCAGCAGGTCCATCATTTACCGGACAGATGGTAAATAGAGACTTGACAACTGTTATTGAGTATGTGGTGGATCCGGATCAAAAGTCAAGACTTACAGTAGAACATAAAATCTTAGATACAACAGGGGCAGTAGCTTCAACAGAGTCAGAGTTTAATCATACTTTTAAAGCTGAAGAGACTATTACAGGTATATCACCTAAGACAGACCTTATAACTCCACAACCTGGAAATACAGAGTCAAGATACAAGCTTCAATCTGCAGCCTTCACAAATGTGGGATCTGTAGGACCATATAAGCATACTTTATTGACAATCAATAAGAATGCAAATGGTGGTATTTTATCTGATACAGCAACTGATGCATCAGGTCTTCTAGATCTTACACCCTGAGGCAGGTACAACATATCTCGCAACCGGAGCATTGAATGCAGCAGCAAAGATGCCAAACCAGGGAGTTACACTAGAGTATACTTATGTACCTAATCCAAATTATAGAGTAAATGTAAGAACTAAGTATGTTACTGTAGATGGAACAGATCTTACATCATTAGTAGCAGCAAGAACATCAACAACAGTTGGATCAGACGGAATGATTGAAACTCTAGGTGCAATCAATTCAACAGTAAATATACCTTATCCTGATTTAGCAAGTGAGGGATATGGTACACCAACATTTTTTTGATAACAGGAAACCCTGGAGCCGGCGGAGTAGTTCCAAACTTAGCATCTAATATTGCAGTAGCGGATTTGGCTACAGATTCATATGTAGTAACTGTTACATATCCAAGATTACCAAGTTTCTGGGCACAGGTAATGTTCCAGACAGAGGGAAATGGTAGTTTAGAGGATCCGGATCATCCTGTTGGAACAGGTCATCCATATACTAATGCAAATGTAAATGCTATCAATTTGCCGGTAAATGGAGATAACTCAGTAGATATTCCACTTACAACTGTTCTTCCACATGCAGTAGCAGCAGCAGGATATGAGTTTAAGGGATACTTTGATGTATATACAGGTGCACAGGTTACAGATGAAAATGGTGCATTTATTTCTTCAACACCATATCACCTCTTAGATCCTGGACAGGGATTGGTAGCGAAGTTTGAACATAATAGCAGTTGGTTAACTTTCACATTCAAATTTGAAGGAGGTCATGGTGATATAACACCGGCAGGACCTGTAACAGGTTCAGTATATCCACTTGATGGTACCGGAGCACCAAGAGCGATAAGGTGGGCAGAGCTTGATCCGGATGATCCGGGTATAGCAGCTGAATTTGTAGGTGTAAGACCTTCAGCAAGTGCGGATACAGGATATGTAATCAAATGGTTTGATGCAAGTGGTGCAGAGATAGCTGCAGGAACAGATATTGCGGCGTATCCAAATGGAAGTGTATTTACAGCAAGAGCTGTAACAACAACACCATTATCACTTGATCAGCCAACAGCTACAACTTCAATCAATACATCTACAGGTGCAGCTGAAATAACAGTATCTAACTTCAATGGTGATCCTACAGTGCAGTATGTAGTAACAACTCCTGACGGAACAATTGTTGAAGCACTTTCAAATATGAACTTACAGGCATTAAATGGTGTTATTTCAGGACCAAGAATCTTAGCAGATACAGAGTATCAAATAAGAGAGGTTGCACCGGATGCAACAGTAACAATTGGAAGCAATATTTCAAGTGTAACATCACCAACAACATCACCGGCTGTAGGAAGTCCTACAGATGTTACAACACCGGTAGCTGTAGCACCACAGGTTGTAGCAGATCCATCAGATCCAAATAGAATGCAGATGGTATTGTCACCTGTAACACCGGGACAGAGTTATGCTGTTTTAGATGATCAGGGTAATGTAGTAGCTAATTGGACTACACCAACAGGAAATAGATTGACAGTACCAAATCTTACACCGGGAAGAAATTATTCATTAGTTACAAGACCGGTAACAGATACAACATCTACACCTAATTCAATGCCTAGAAGATTGGATTTTGTAGCGGCAAATATAAAGAATGTCATTACATTGCTAAATCCATCAGATATAACAGTGGTATCACCGGCAGGACTTGATCTTAGTGATGTTCCGGCAGGTACAGTTGTTGAACTTAGAGCAAATCCTGTAAGTGGATCAAATGTATTTACAAGTAATTGGGAGTTTACTTTAGGACAACCGATAAATCTTTCAAATGATGGAAGTACAACTATAAGATTTACAATGCCAATAGGAAGAATAGTTGTAAAGGCAGTTTATGATACAGACTTAAGCAACTGGGATCCTATATCAGGAAATGACGCTTTAAGATCAGATGGAGTAGTCGGACCGGGAGGAAGCATAGGTGCCAGCAATCCGTTGTTAAATATTCCGGGAGATTTTAGAGTAGTTATAAATAGAACAAGAGTAAGCAATACTGATAAATTAGCTATTCAAGGTACTTTAACAGATGATAGATTTACAGGAGTATGGAGCATTGTAGCTAAGGTTCAGCAGAAGATAAGTGGATCATGGCAGGATTATGTAGACCCTAACTTGTTACTTAACGCTTTTGTAAACATGGGAGCACTTGAAGACAGTGGTCGTACATATATGTTACACCATATGGCTACATCAAGTAATGCGAATAGACTTACAGATGCAGACAGTCAGTGGAATCCTGTTTCAAGCTTTGATGGACTCTTTACATATAGTTTCCTTAATGGAGAAAGATATGTATTTGGATATACAACATCTGATAGTACCGTAACATTTGTAGATACCATCACAGGAAGCATGGTGACAACAGCGCAGGTTGCACCCGGAAGACCTCTAAGAAGTGCATCATCACAGTATAGAAGTGATGTGCCGGCAGTAGGTACAAAGGTTGAAGATAGAAATACAGGTCTTACATGGACCTATGTAGGCTTGAAGAAAACAGCAACCGGAGTTGGAGATGTGGATGAGAATGATATAGTAAGTGCAGATATGACAGTATACCTTTACTATACAAAATGATCAGACACTTAGAAATCAACTTGTAGATGGATTGAATGATAGTATTACAAAGGGTGATGCATTAGATTTAAGCAAGTACAAAGCAAGTGATGCAGCAGCACTGCAGAGCAAAGTTGGCAGAGGCAAGAGCATTATTAGCAAGAACAGCACCAAGTATGGCTGTTTCATCAGAACTTTCAAATGTTCTTAATGAATTAAATGCTATTCTTAAGCGCATGGGAGTTAATACAAGGCCTACACCGGGTGGTTCAGGAGGTCGTGGTGGCCGTGGAGGTTCAGGCGGCGGATCAGGTTCATCAGGAAGAAAGTCCGGAGGACAAACAGCAGGTCTTAGAGTCGGGTTTGACGGTAACTGGGAGCTTACAAATCCTGTAGAAGCTACAGCAAATCCTGACAGCAGTAAGTGGGTATTCAACCTTACAAATGGCACAAGAGCTAAGGGTTGGGCATACTTAAGCTACACTTACGAAGGAAAGACAAAAGTCTGAGTGGTATCACTTTGGTCAAGACGGAATCATGGATTCAGGCTGGTTCTTAGACGGAAGTACATGGTATTATCTGTCAATGAATCACAACGGATTCTATGGTGAGATGATCAAGGGATGGCATCATGACGGACAAGACGGAAGATGGTACTATCTTGATCCTTCAAGCGGTGCTATGCATACAAACTGGAGCAAGATCGGAGGAGAGTACTATTTCTTGAATCCTACAGCACCTGCACAGACATGGTTCTTTGATAATGCTACAGGTAGATGGAATCATGGTAATGTGAATTCAAGACCATATGGTTCAATGTACCAGAATGAAACCACACCTGACGGTTATCATGTAAATGAAAGCGGAGCTTGGAGATAATCTATAGTTTATAAGAACCTGTAGATTTACTCGTTCCGAAACAATAGTGGGGAGTCACACGAAAGTGTGGCTCCCTGTTTATAATAAAACAGCCACCCGAAGGTGGCCGGAATAATTTATTGCTGTTATTTATTTTGTTCCGAATATTCTGTCACCGGCATCTCCAAGTCCGGGACAAATATAAGCGTCGGAATTAAGTTGTCTGTCAAGGTGACCTACATATATCTGTACATCCGGATGGGCCTCTTCAAGAGCCTTCAATCCTTCAGGTGCGGCTATTATACACATGAATTTTATTTTTTTACCGCCATGTTTCTTGATTTGAGATATAGCATCGATAGCAGAACCGCCTGTTGCAAGCATAGGATCTGTAACAACTATTATTCTCTCTTCAATAGGGTTTGGAAGTTTACAATAATATTCTACAGGTGTATGAGTTTGTTCATCTCTGTAAAGACCTATATGTCCTACCTTTGATGCAGGCACAAGCTGTAAGATACCGTCTACCATACCAAGACCTGCTCTTAGTATAGGTACTATTGCCATTTTTCTACCGGAAATTACTTCAGTCATGCATGTTTCAAGTGGAGTTTCAACTTCTACCTCTTCTGTAGGAAGGTCGTTTTAATGCTTCGTATCCCATCAACATTGCAATCTCGCCCACAAGAGATCTAAATTCATTGGTTCCGGTATTCTTATCACGGAGTATTGATATTTTATGTTGAACCAATGGATGCTTATTAATATAAACTTTTGACATTTTACACCTCAATCTAAAATTTACTTCCCTTATTATAGTGCAAATAAAAGCATAAGTATATAGAAAAATTATTTAGTGCTTGGAGAATATTTTATAAAGTACATAGTCACCAAGCTCATGAGAAATCGGTAAAGATATAAAGATATCACCGCCCGACTCATAGGAGAACATTTTTGGAAAACCTTCATTTACATCATTTTTCTTAATAAGAGGAAATCAGCATCTTCAAGCAAAGCTTTCAGAGTATCAACACTTAATGTCTTTTTATATTCTGCAAAGCCGGCAGCCTGAGAGTTTGAAGCATTTTCAAGTACAACATCATCTGAGAGCATATAGTTTGCTATGGTAAGCGGATCTGCAAAATCAGTAAGTCCTATACTTTCCCTGTATCAAGATTTATATTGTTTGTGAAAAATAATCTTTTTACTCTCATTTCCGGTTTTTGACTGTTCCGTGTAAAAACTATACTCATTCTGTTTCTGCTTTGATTTTTAATATTATATTTTAAATCAACGGTTGAACCTACACCTGAACTAAAATGAATCAAGAGCAAGTTTAGCATTATCCTCAATAGCTTTATTTACCGATGATTCTATTTTTGAGTTAATTCCTCCAAGTTTCGGATAGGAGATTTTAGACTTATCCTTGGAGTAACTCTGTGCATTTTCAGTAACACCTGATTTAGAAGAGGCTTTCTTTTCAGTAGTGCTTGTTTCGTTAGTTTTTGTTTCAGTTAGGAAGATGACTCCTTGCTGTCATTTTTAGGAGCAATAGTGGTAGGGTGATAAGGCACCGTTAGCACTGTTAGCTTTCTGCAGTAGTAGGTGACAGAGCACCGTTAGCTTCTGTAGTCATAATACTTTTTCAAATCTGAAGTATCTTTACTTTTTGCATCCCGCCATAATAGCAGGCAACGCAAGAATTGTTAAGTATAATAATAGTTTCTTCATTTTTACCTCCATTTGATTTGATTATTTAAATATATTATACATTAAAACAGGGAAAAGAAATCTTAATTATAAATTAGATTTTTATACAACAATATGAAAGTATGATTTAGTTATTTTAAATATATAGTTTTATATAATTTGTTTAAATCCATTTTTAAATATGCTAAAATAATGCGAATGAATAGAACAATAGGAGATAATATGGCATTTATCAGTGTTTTTGATGTGCTTGGGCCAAATATGATAGGGCCTTCAAGTTCACATACTGCAGGAGCATGTGTAATTGCATTCTTAGCCAGAAAGATGATAGGGGGGAATCCCAAGAAGGTAGAGTTTATACTTTACGGATCTTTTGCAAAGACTTACAAAGGACATGGTACGGATAGAGCATTGCTTGGCGGACTTATGGGATTTGGCACAGATGATGTAAGAATACGTGATTCCTTTAATATTGCTACTGAAAGAGGCATAGAGTATAAATTTACACCTAACAGTGAGCTTACTGAGATTCATCCGAATACAGTTGATGTATGTATGGAGGATGAAGAGGGGCGAAAGGTTAAAGTAAGAGGAGAATCACTTGGCGGCGGTAAGGTAAGAATAGTAAAGATAGATCAGGTTGACATTGACTTTTCGGGTGAGTACAGTGCCATTATTTTTGGTGCATCGTGACAGGCCGGGAGTTATAGCATATATCAGTAAGATTTTGAGTGAGCATAATATAAATATTGCATTTATGAAGCTTTACAGAGAGTCAAAGGGAAATAAGGCATATACAATTATAGAATCGGATGAAATGATACCGCCGGATATAAAGCCCGGATTATATAAAAATGAACATATATCACAGGTGATGATAGTTCAGTAGGAGAGAGTATGGATTTTATTAATGCAAAAAGAGCTTTTTAGAACTTTGCGATAAGAATGATCTGTCCATTTCAGATGTAATGAAAAAAAGAGAGTGTGATGAGAGCACAAGTTCAAAAGAAGAGATAATAAATAAAATGAAAAGAGTCCTTGAGATTATGAGAGACTCTTCAATACTTCCTGTAAATACACCCATAAAATCAATGGGAGGACTTATAGGAGGTGAAGCAAGAAAGCTTAATGAATATCAAAAGCAGGAGAAAAAAATATAGGGTGGTCAGGTACTTTCTAAGGCTATAATGTATGCAATGGCTGTATTGGAATGCAATGCTTCAATGGGACTTATAGTTGCGGCTCCTACCGCCGGTTCATCAGGGGTAGTTCCCGGAGTTTTATTGGCAATGCAGGATGTATATTCTTTTTCTGATGAGAAAATAATAGATGCATTATTTACAGCAGGTGCAATAGGATATCTGGCTATGAGAAATGCTACCGTAGCCGGGGCTGTGGGCGGTTGTCAGGCGGAGATGGGTGTAGCGGCAGCCATGGCGGCGGCAGGTGCTGTTGAACTGATGGGAGGAAGCCCCGCTCAATGTCTTGATGCGGCATCAACGGTGCTTATGAATATGCTTGGACTTGTCTGTGATCCTGTAGGTGGACTGGTGAGTATCCATGTCAAAAACAGAAATGCTTCCCGAGTGGCAAATGCTTTGGTGGCGGCAGAACTTACAATGGCAGGAATAAAGCAGCTTATACCTTTTGATGAAATGCTTGAGACTATGTATAAGGTAGGTAAGAGAATGCCTGTAGAACTTAGAGAAACAGCACTTGGCGGATGTGCGGTAACAAAAAGCGCATGTGATGCTTGTGGAGGTTGCAGATAAAAAAGACGATTTCCCGATATAAATATATATCAGGAAATCGCTTATTTTATTATTTATTATATTTATAGAATCCTTCAACGACATTTATACCTGTTTTTACCCTCTGAAATATTTTTTTCAAGAATTGCTTTTATCTTACCTTGAACAGTATTTGGATCCTTTTGAAAGCGGATCATTAGATACTACATTAAGGGGCAGTATTTAAACCGATTATATCAAGAATCTGGAAAGGTCCGTAAGGTGATCCTGTACCCATTCTCCATGTAAGGTCAATAGTAGCGGGATCTGCAACTTCCTTTGCAAGCAGCATCTGTCCTGCATTCAAAAAAGGTATCAGCATGGAATTTAATATATATCCGGGTTGCTCTTTTGTAAGACGAAGCGGGATCATTTTAATATCTGATGCAAATTTGGCTACAGCTTCATATGCATTCCTGTCTGTACCATCATGTCCCATGATTTCAGCAGTATTGCTGATCCATATATTATTAGCAAAATGAATGGCCAGGTATTTTTCAGGTCTGCTAAGACAATCACGGAATTGACTTGGAATCATACTTGAAGAGTTTGTGGCGACTATTGTCTTTTCCTCAAGATATGGATCTAAAGCTTTATAGAATATTGTCTTTGCTTCAGGATTTTCAGCCATGCTTTCAATTATAAGGTCGGTATCCTTACAAGCCTCTTCAAAACTTGTAGTGAGAACTATTTCTTTGTAAGCTTTCTCTGTAGCTTCCAGAAGTTTATCTATATCTGATTCTGTAAGTGATCCTGAATCCGGAGCCAATCCCCTTGGCAATGAAACGCCTGATCCAAGACTTTTCTTAGCCTCATTTAACGTATGTTTGTATATATTATAATCTATCCAATTTTGGTCTTGTTCTACCTATTGACTCTTCACTTAAGCAATATCTTTACATTGAAACCGCAAAAAGCTGTTTGAAATGCTATCTGTGAGCCAAGAACACCACCACCTGCAACTGTTATATTCTTCATATTACCTCCTTAATATCCTAATAAAGGACAAAGATTATCATTAATGCACAATATTTAATTGTATAAAAATTCATTATAACACTTTTTTTATTGATTTGTGAATATAATTCACTATATAAATAAAGTTTTTGATGCTGAAACTTTAACTTTATGAAAAATATAGTATATAATGTAGCGGTAAAATTGTAAGAGGTTCAAGGAGGTTTTGAATGGGAAAGCAACCGACAAAACGAAATAGGGGTAATATGACAGGACTCCTTTTGATGGTTTTAGCCGCTATTATTACTATTATAATAGCTTTTCCGGTTACTGATAGCATTAGAAAGACTATAAAGGACAATATCAAATATATTGCCGGTAAATATTCTGCTACAGAACAAGGATTTGGCGGAAAGGTAAAAAGCCATAGTAACAGTGGGAGATAATGGAATAGAAGATATTTCATTTGAAGGATCAAAGGAAACTCCAACTATAGGTGGAGCGGCTATTGAGAAGCTCAATACACAGATGAAAGCATCACTTGATACAGAGTTTGACTCTATAAGCGGTGCTACTATTACATCAACTGCTCTAAAAAGGTGCATTGAAAAAGGCTTTACTTAAGGCTCAGGGTAAAGAAGTAGAAGAAGATATCGAAGTAAAGTCTGCAGATATCGTAGTAATAGGTGCAGGCGGTGCAGGTATGAGTGCGGCAATAGAGGCGGCACAAAAAGGTGCCACTAATGTAGTTATTTTGAGAAGATGCCGATTACAGGAGGTAATACGGTAAGAGCTACAGGTGGTTTGAATGCGTCGGAAACGCAGTACCAAAAAGAGACGGTATAGAAGACAGCAATGATTTGTTCTACGAAGATACAATGAAGGGTGGTAAGAATTTAAACGATCCCGATCTTGTAAAAACCTTGGTACAAAACTCAGCTGCGGCAGTTGACTGGGTAAATGAAATAGGCGGTGATCTTTCGGTAGTTGCTCAGTTTGGTGGGGCAAGTGTAAAGAGAATACATAGACCAAGTGATACATCTGCAGTAGGACCAATGCTTGTAAAGACCTTGAATGCCAAACTTGATGAGCTTGGAATTCCTGTTTTACTTGAAACAAAGGCAACAAAGATAATTGCCGATAAGGACGGAAAGATAATAGGAGTAGAGGCTGAGGATGAGAACGGTAGCTTTATTATAAATACAAAGGCTGTTATACTTGCTACAGGTGGTTTTGGAGCAAATCCTGATATGGTAGTAAAATATGCGACACAGCTTTGCAGGATTTATTACAACAAATCATTCAGGAGCTACAGGTGACGGTATAGAAATGGCACTTGAGGTAGGAGCGGGACTTACAGATATAGAACAGATTCAAACTCATCCTACTGTAAATCCTAATACAGCAACTATGTATACTGAAGGTGTGCGTGGTAATGGTGCAATACTGGTAAATAATGAGGGAAATCGTTTTTGTAAACGAACTTGAGACAAGAGATGTTGTTTCTGCAGCAATACTTGCACAGCCAAATGAAGAGGCTGAGCTTTGTTTTTGATACAGCTGTAAGAGAATCTCTCAGTGCTATAGAAAAATATATAAATGAGGGAATTATTGTAGAAGCTAATACAATAGAAGAACTTGCCGAAAAAACAGGAATCAATAAAGAGAATCTTGTAGCTACCATGAATAAGTATGCCTCAATGCAGGAAGCAGGTGAGGATAGTGAATTTGGAAGAAAGAGTATGGAAGTACCTCTTACAAAGGCGCCTTTCTTTGCAGGACTTGCAAAGCCGGCTATTCATCATACAATGGGCGGTGTAAAGATAAACACAGAAACTCAGGTTTTAAAAGAAGACGGAAGTGTCATTCCGGGACTCTATGCAGCCGGTGAGGTAGTAGGTGGAGTACATGGCGGAAACAGACTTGGCGGAAATGCTGTAGCGGATATAGTAGTATTCGGACGTATTTCAGGTGATAATGCAAACGGGTATGTAGCTGCAAACGGCGGAAATACAGAAAGAACCATAACGGTAGAAAACGAAGATGCAAACTTTGTTCCACAGGATATTAAGACAGATCTTAAAGACGGTTCTTATAAAGGAAGCGCAAAGGGATTTGGCGGAGATGTGGAAGTCACATTTACCGTTAAAAACGGTATAGTAAACGATCTTTCTATAAGCGGAGGAAAAGAAACCGCAGAAATAGGAGGAAAGGCTATGGAGAAAAATAAAGAGAAAAATGCAGTCAAGCGGTGAGTTCAAGGTTGACAGCGTGGTCGGAGCGTCTATTACTTCAAAAGGTGTAAGTGACGCCATAAAGAATGCTACATTGCAGTAGTAATTGATAGAAGAGTCGATATCTTTTCAGGTATCGACTAAATTGTTTGAAATCTCCGAATAATATGATTTATGTGGAAAAATATCCAAAAACATAAATTAGCATAGAAAAATCCGGTATTTTATGATAATATCTATACGTCGAGCAACTATGGTGTGCTACAAAGATAGAGTAAACATTTAGGGGGACAAATTGTTAATAACTAGGGAAATGGATTATGCTGTAAAATTATTAGAGCATTGAAAGAGAACAAAAAGTTTCAGCAACGGAAGTGGCTAAAAAAGAACATTTACCACAAGCTATTACATATAAAGTTTTAAACAGTCTGTTGAAATCGAAGCTTATAGGAAGTATGAGAGGGGTTAACAGCGGATATTATTTAAAATATGACCTCGCAGATACTACATTATTTGATATATGCATTGCTTTAGGTGAAGATATGAGTATCACAGAATGTTTAAGAGATGATTTTGACTGTATCAATAATAGATGTGGAGAATGTCTTTTAAATAAAGAGTTTACAAGAATACAGAGCTCACTCAACATAGAATTACAAAGAACTACTTTGGATAAACTTTTATAGGTTTATCCGTTTTTATTTGAAAAGATTGTAAAAATCTAATTGTTAAAAAGTCTTGAAGTGATATAATATTTTTTATAAGCAAAAATTATAAGGAGACAGATTATGATAAATAGAATATATCTTGCAGGCGGTTGCTTTTTGGGGATGTTGAAGGATACTTTAAAAGAATTAAAGGTGTGGTTGATACGACTTGCGGCTATGCAAACAGTAATACAGAAAAATCCAAGCTATGAGGAGGTTTGCAGGCATAATACAGGACATGCTGAAGCGGTTTTTAATAGATTATGATGATAGTGTATTAAGTCTTGAGGATTTATTAATATATTATTTTTAGAATAATAGATCCTGTCAGTGTAAACAAACAGGGAAATGATGTGGGAACACAGTACAGAACGGGAATTTATTATACAGATGAAGCTCAGTTACCGACAATAAATGAGGCAATAGAAAGAGAGCAAAGAAAGTATAATGAAAAAATTGCGGTAGAAGTATTGCCGATTGAAAACTTTTATACCGCGGAAGAGTATCATCAAGATTATCTTGACAAAAATCCTAACGGATATTGTCATATAAATCTTGCTTGGGCAAATGAGCCTATAGTAAGGTCGGAAGAATATAAAAAGGATGATGACGAGGTTCTAAAAAACAGACTTAGCGCTCTACAATATGATGTAACTATGAATGCGGCTACCGAGAGACCTTTGACAATGAATTTAACTCAAATTTTGAAAAAGGCATATAGTAGATATCACTGGAGAACCGTTATTCTTTTCTACAGATAAGTTTGAATCGGGATGTGGATGGCCAAGTTTTTCAAAGCCAATACAAAAAGGATTTGGTGCATTACAAAGAGGATTTAAGCCTTGGAAGAAGAAGGATTGAGGTAAGAAGCTCTAACGCCGATATTCATCTGGGACATGTGTTTAATGACGGTCCAAGTGAGCTTGGTGGTTTAAGATATTGCATTAATTCTGCGGCACTTAGATTTATTCCTTTAGACAAAATGGAAGAAGAGGGATACGGTTATTTGATAGAGTACGTTTCAAAGTAAATTGTCCTTGTAAAAAGCATTTAAAATGTTAGTCTAAACAAAGAAAAATAAAGGGGATGAATATGACTGACAATTTTAAATACGGTGAAGAGACGAAACTTGAAAAGACAACTGAAAAACGAGCGAATTTCTCAGGAGGTCTTGGATATATCTTGGCTGTGGCAGGTTCTGCGGTAGGCCTTGGTAATATTTGGAGATTTCCATATTTGGCGGCAAAGTACGGTGGAGGTATGTTTTTATTGACCTACCTGGTACTTACTCTTACATTCGGATATGCAATGATTATGTCAGAGACTACCATAGGTAGAATGACAAAGAGAAGCGCTATAGGTGCATTCAATCAGTTTGGAAACAGCAAGATACTTAAGGTGGGCGGATTTATAAATGCGATAGTACCTGTGCTTATTGTGCCTTATTACAGCGTAATAGGAGGCTGGGTAGTAAAATATCTTGTAGAGTATATAAAGGGAAATGTATCCGGACTTGCAAGTGACGGTTATTTCGGTAGCTTTATAGGGGATACAAAAATAGTATTCTTTTGGTTTATAATATTTGCGGCAGCTACATTTGTTGTAATACTTGGCGGTGTGGAGCAAGGAATTGAGAGAGTGTCAAAAATAATGATGCCTCTGCTTATCATACTTGCAATTATTGTTGCCGCGTATTCGGTAACAAGGCCGGGAGCTATGGCAGGAGTAAAGTATTTCTTTTGTTCCGAATTTCAGTAACTTTTTCATTAATGACGGTGGTTGCGGCACTTGGACAGATGTTTTATTCTCTGTCAATTGCTATGGGTATTTTGTACACCTACGGTTCATATTTGACAAGAGATGTGGATGTGGAGATCTCAACTTCAAGAGTGGAGCTTGTGGATACAGGTGTGGCTGTTTTGGCAGGACTTATGGTTATCCCGGCGGTATTTGCATTCTCAGGAGGTGATCCTGCAAAGCTTAAGGCCGGACCTTCACTTATGTTTATTACCTTGCCGAAGGTTTTTGAGAGTATGGGAGCGGGGCGTATTGCAGGTATAGGATTTTTCCTACTTGTACTTTTTGGCTGCACTTACAAGCGCCATATCACTTGTGAAACCAGTATTTCCACTTTCTGTGACGAGCTTAATTTAAGCAGAAATAAGTCTGTTATTTTAATGGCTGTTATAATGGTATTTGTAGGAGGTTCATCTGCGGCAGGATACGGTATATGGGATTTTGTATTGATATTTAAGATGCCTATACTTGATTTCCTTGACTTCCTTACAAACTCTATAATGATGCCGATAGCTGCACTTGCTACATGCTACTTGGTGGTAAGGGTTATACATTAGAGAAAATTGATGATGAAATTTCATATTCATCTAAATTTAAGAGAAAAATCTTTATAATATAGTAATGAGGGTATTTGCACCTATATTTTTAATTGTAATATTGGTAAGTGCTATATTAAATACCCTTGGATTTATCAGCTTTTAAAAATATATTTATTATGTGTGTCCGTTTTGACTGTACAAAGAATGGAGTTTTTATGAAAAGATTTGATGTGGTTGCATTAGGGGAATTATTGATTGATTTTACACCTGCAGGACTTTCACCAACAGGCATGAGACTTTTTGAGCAAAAATCCGGGAGGAGCACCTGCAAATATGTTGACAGCTGTATCAAGAGTCGGATTAAAAACAGCATTTATCGGTAAGATAGGTGCCGACATGCATGGAGACTTTTTAAGAAGTGTACTGGACAGTGTTCCTATTGATACAAGCGGATTGATTACCGATTCATCGGTATTTACCACTTTGGCGTTTGTAAGTCTTTCCATAACAGGAGAGAGAGCTTTTCTCATTTGCAAGAAAGCCTGGAGCGGATACAAGACTTGGTATAGATGAAATAAATAAAGATATTCTCGCAGATACTAAGGTGTTTCATGTGGGTTCCCTTTCTCTTACGGATGAGCCTTCAAGAAGTGCAACATTTGAGGCTGTAAAGCTTGCTAAGGAAGCAGGAGCAATTATATCCTATGATCCCAATTACCGTGAGCCGCTTTGGGACAGCGTGGATAAGGCCATGGAAATGATGAGATTGATGTCGGAATTTGCGGATATTATGAAAATATCTGATGAAGAAACATCTCTTCTTACGCCATACAAAGAGCCGCTTGAAGCAGGTAAGTATTTGGTAGATAGAGGAAGAAAACTTGTTGTAGTTACTCTTGGAGAAAAGGGTGCATTGGTCGTTTCAAAAGCGGGATATGTGGAAGTACCGGGATTTAAGAGTAATGTTGTGGATACCACAGGTGCCGGAGATTCATTCTGGGGAGGTCTGCTTGCAAGATTTTTAAGTGAAAATATGGATCTTGATAATATAACTTCAAAACAGATGTATGATATTGCAAGATTTGGAAATGCAGTAGCGAGTCTTTGTGTGGAAAAAAAGAGGTGGAATTGTAAGTATTCCTTCGCTTGATGAAACTTTAGAGAGGTTAAAACAATGAAACATATTGATGTAGCCGTAATAATGGCAGGTGGAAAGGGCAGTAGACTTTTAAGTATAACAAATGATGAAATACCAAAGCCAATGGTGCCGGTGGACGGCAAACCTTTACTTGAATATCAAGTGGAGAAGTTAAAGACATATGGAATCAAAAAGATAGTAATGATTGTAGGGCATTTGGGTGAAAAAATAGAAGATCACTTTAAGAATGGACAAGACTTCGGAGTTGAGATTGACTATATTTTTGAAAAGGAACCGCTTGGTACTGCAGGGGCGTTTTACTATTTGAAAGATAAAACTGATGCTAAGGATTTCATGCTTATTTTTCGGAGATGTTTTTCTTTGATATGGATTTTTGACAGAATGGAAGATTTTCATTTCAAAAAATTCAGCACTGACTACGCTTTTGGCACATCCAAACGGGCATCCATATGATTCGGATCTTATTCAGACGGATGATACAGGAAGAGTTATAGGATTTGATTCAAAGCACAATGTAAGAGAGATTACTGGTATGACAATATGGTCAATGCAGGTATCTATATAATAAACAAAAGACTGCTTGACTTAGTCAAAGAACCTGTAAAGACTGATTTTGAGAAGGATATACTTGCAAATCAGGTTAAACTTGGAGCAAATATTTATGCATATCATACACCTGAGTATGTGAAGGATGTCGGTACCGTAGACAGAATAAATGCTACAGTGGAGGAGTTAAAGAGCGGACTTATTCAGTCAAAGAATTTGAAGAATAAGCAAAGAGCTATCTTTCTTGACAGAGACGGTACTATGAATGTTTCAAAGGGATTTATATCAAAAGCTGATGACTTGGAACTGATTCCCGTACAATTGATGCTATAAAGGCAATTAATAAGAGCGGTGCACTTGCAATAGTTATAACAAATCAACCTGTTATTGCAAGAGGAGAGTGTTCTTTTGAAGAACTTCACAATATTCACAATAAGCTAAAGACTCTCCTTGGTGAAAAGGGAGCTTTTGTAGACGATATTTTTTATTGTCCACACCATCCTGATAAAGGATTTGAGGGTGAAGTGCCTGAGTTGAAATTTGACTGTGAATGCAGAAAGCCGAAGACAGGTATGATAGAAGAGGCGGTAAAGAAATACAATATTGATCTTTCAAAGTCATATATGGTTGGAGACTCTACAATGGATCTTGAGACGGCAAGAAATGCCGGAATAAAAATCAGTGCTTGTAAACACAGGTTTTGCAGGAAATGACGGCAAATACGACAGAAGCTGCGATATTGAGGCGGACAATCTCCTTGATGCGGTTGAGAAGATAATTAAAGATTTCAGATAAGAAAGTTAAAAATAAGAGGCTTTGTAATTTTACAATTATAGCGGCAGTTTAAAAACATCTGCATATGATTGTAAAAATACAACCTCTAAAGTTTTATCCTACCAAGCACATCTTGCACTTGCACCACATGGCAGAATAAAATCGGATTTATTGACAGGCAGCCCTATTTCCATAGCTTCTATGCTTGCAGCAGGAAGCTTGTTTTCTTCTAAAGACTTCTTCATCATGTACGTTAGTACACCAGGTGCCAGACCGGTAGTATATGAGTTTATAAGGAAGAAGAGCGGTTCTTTGCTAAGCAACTGAGTTGTCAGCTTTATAAATTCATATATGGAGTCTTCTATTTTCCATATTTCACCCTTAGGACCTCTTCCATATGAAGGCGGATCCATTATTATGGCATCATAGGTATTTCCTCGTCTGATTTCTCTTTGTACAAACTTTATACAATCATCCACAAGCCATCTTATAGGAGCATTTGAAAGTCCGGAACTTACCATATTTTCTTTTGCCCAGCCTACCATACCTTTTACTGGCATCTACATGTGTAACATTTGCGCCTGCAGCGGCGGCGGCAAGAGTAGCACCACCTGTATATGCAAAAAGGTTGAGTACTTTGATTTCACGGTTTTTTATTTATAGCATCTTTTATTTTATTATAACTGAAATCCCAGTTTGTGGCCTGTTCGGGGAATACACCTGTATGTTTGAATGTAAAAAGGCTTTTTAGATTAAATGTTATTTTTGATGAAGGCAGTTCATAGTCAATACTCCAGGTATCCGGAAGATTAAAAAATTCCAATGTCCGCCACCTGCTTTTACTTCTATGGTAGTGACCGTTTTTCTTCTTCCATGCAGGATGTGTATGCTCCGTATTCCAGAGCACTTGAGGATCGGGTCTTACCAATATATAATCTCCCCATCTCTCAAGCTTTTCGCCGTTTGAAGTATCCAGTATTTCATAGTCCTTCCAATTATCTGCAATCCACATAATTTTTCTCTATTCAGTGCTTTGTATTAAAAATACATTCAGCTTTTTAGTTATAAAAATGCCGCTTGGTTGATTTTACAACCCTAATACGCGTATTGTTCAGCCGGATAAACTGCTATTTACTAAAGATATTTAAATAATTCCTGTGCCTCATCTTTTTAGTCGTTTCCTTCAAGGAAAGTACCTCAAATTTTACAGACTTGCCACCGAATAATACTTCTACAATATCCCCTATTTTTACCTCAGCAGATGCTTTAACTACCTTATCATTTATAAGAACTCTTCCGCATCACATGCTTCATTGGCTATTGTACGTCTTTTTATTATTCGTGAAACCTTTAAAAACTTGTCAATACGCATTATTTATTAACAGCATCCTTAGTGCCTTACCCGCTTGAACTTTGGAACTACGCTCTCGGCAATCTTCATTGTCTCACCTGTTCTTGGTTTCTTCCTTCTTTGCAGGTCTTACAGATGTCTCAAATGTACCAAAACCAACAAGCTGGATCTTTTCCTTCTTTGAAAGTTCTTCTGTAACAACTCTACAAAAAGACTTAAGTGTAGCTTCAAGGTCCTTCTTTGTAACGGAATTATCCATCTTCTTAGCAATAGCATCGATTAACTCTGTTCTATTCATTTTTCTTCCTCCTAAAAATAATGTTCTAAACATTATACTAAAATATTACTGCCGAATTTAGTCGGCAATATAGAATCATTATGAGATATGATACCACCTATAACATAATTTATATAGTCTGTTTAAGCCGATTTGTCAAGATGAATAAAGCAAAAAGCCATTTTGTAAGGGTTTTTTCTCTATAAAGTTATTTTTACTTAAGAAAAATTTATATTTTTTTAATTGACAAAGTATAGGTAAAGGATGTATTATACTAATACCCCCGTGGGGGGTAGTAGAAAGGAGAAATATGGCAAAGGAAAAATATATATACCGAATGAGCTGTGCCGCCTGCTCCGCCAAAGTGGAGAGAGCGGTAGGTAAGCTTTGAAGGTGTGGAGAATGTATCTGTAAATCTTTTGACAAATTCCATGCAGGTGGAATATAAGGAAGATAAGCTGAGTTCAAAATGATATAATAAAAATATAGCGGATGCCGGATACGGAGCATCTTTGGCTACAGCTACAAAACAGAAAAAAGAAGAGAAGAGTATAAAAAAGACCAATGATGATGCAATAGCTTCTATGAAGCTCAGGTTGAAGGTATCTATAGTATTTTTGGTTATTTTAATGTATTTCAGTATGGGAAGTATGATAGGTTTGCCACTTCCTAAATTCTTATCGGGTGAGGGTAATCCGGTAGGCTTTGCTCTGACACAGCTTCTTTTAGTACTGCCTGTAATGTATGTAAACAGAAAGTATTATATAAGCGGCTTTAAATCTCTTTTCCATCTTTCACCGAATATGGATACACTTATTGCGATAGGTACAGTTGCCGCATTTATATATGGTGTAATTGCAATATACGTAATGGGTTATGCGCTTAATAATGCCGATATGCATACAGTGACGGAATATAGAATGAATCTTTATTTTGAATCTGTGTCAATGATTTTGACTCTAATTACATTAGGAAAATTTTTTGAAACAGGTTCAAAAGCAAGAACAACGGATGCAATATCAAAGCTTATAGATTTATCACCGAAGAGGGCAAATGTACTTCGTGACGGTGTAGAGGAAAACATACTTACAGAAGATGTTGTAGTGGGAGATATTGTAATAGTACGTCCGGGTGAGAGCATTCCGGTAGACGGGATGATAATTGAGGGCAGTACCAGTGTGGATGAGAGTGCTATTACAGGTGAGAGCATACCTGTACAAAAGGAGAAAGGCGATAAGCTTATAGCAGCCACTATAAATAAAAACGGTAGTGTAAGGATAAAAGCCACAGAGGTAGGTGAGGACACTGCCATTTCAAGGATAATTGCTTTGGTGGAGGAGGCTTTCATCATCAAAAGCACCTATTGCAAAGATGGCTGATAAGGTCGCAGGAGTATTTGTACCTGTAGTAATGGGAATTGCTCTCATCACATTTATAGTATGGTTGGCACTTGGATATGATTTTTCATTTGCACTAAATTGTGCCATAGCGGTACTTGTTATATCCTGCCCATGTTCTTTGGGACTTGCAACACCTGTAGCTATAATGGTGGGTACAGGTAAGGGTGCTGAAAACGGAATACTTATAAAGTCCGCAGATGCACTTGAGACAACTCACAGTATTGATACTGTAGTACTTGATAAGACAGGTACCGTAACAGAGGGTAAGCCTGTAGTTACAGATATTTTGGCATTTGATATAGACGAGAATGAATTTTTAAAGCTGGCTGCGGGAGTTGAGAGTGCTTCTGAGCATCCTTTAGCTGAGGCTATTGTAGAAAAGGCTAAGGAAAAGAATTTAGAGATTGTTTCACCCTACAGAGTTTCAGGCTATATCAGGAAGAGGTATTGTTGCAAGTATTGATAATTCTAAAATAATTGCCGGAAATGAGCAGGCCATAAAAGAGCAGTACGGAAACAGTGAAAACTTTACAGAAGTATTTAAAAAGGGAAATGAACTTGCCGCTAAGGGTAAGACACCGATGTACTTTACTAAAGACGGCAAATTGCTTGGAATTATTGCAGTTGCGGATACGATAAAAAAAGACAGTAAGGAAGCTATACAGGCTCTTAAAAACAGAAATATTGATGTTGTATTGCTTACAGGTGATCATAAAAACACTGCAATGGCTATAGCAAAGGAAGCAGGCATTAAAAAGGTTATTGCCGAAGTTTTACCTACCGATAAGGAAGAACATATCAGAAAGCTTATGGAAGCAGGTCATAAGGTGGCAATGGTCGGTGACGGTATCAATGATTCGCCTGCACTTGCAAGAGCGGATGTAGGTATTGCAATAGGTGCAGGTACGGATATCGCTATAGAGAGTGCGGATATAGTATTGATGCACAGCTCATTAAAGGATGTGGCCACAGCAATTGACCTAAGTAAGGCTGTAATCAGAAATATAAAGCAGAATCTTTTCTGGGCATTCTTTTATAATTCAATAGGAATTCCACTGGCTGCAGGAGTATTTTATCTAAGCCTGGGATGAAGCTCAGTCCTATGTTCAGAGCAGCGGCAATGGGAATGAGCAGTGTATGTGTGTAAGCAATGCACTTAGACTTTAGAGCATTTAAGCCAAAGGAAATAAAGAAAAACAATGTAGAAAATGATGAGATAGAACTCATTGAAAATAATAGAAAAGAGGATAAAAATATGACAACAGTAATTAATGTAAACGGAATGATGTGTGAGCATTGTAAAGCAACTGTGGAGAAAGTGACAAGAGGTGTAGAAGGTGTGAGCAATTCACTGGTGAATTTGGACATAAAAATGTTACAATAGAGCATAGTGCCGATACAGACTTGGAGAAGGTGAAAAAGCTATTACAGATGCAGGCTATGAGGTAGTATAATGAGAGCCGATTCTAAGACTGTTTTAAGGCAGTTAAAAGACCGCCAAAGGACAGCTTGAGGGCATAATAAAGATGGTGGAAGAGGACAGATATTGTATTGATATATCAAATCAGGTTCTTGCCACCAGAGCTCTTCTTGAAAGGACAAACCGTATTATTTTGGAAGCCCATATAGAGGGTTGCATTTTGGATGCGGCAGCTACAGGCAGTGAGGAAGAGAGAAAAGATAAGATATTTGAGCTGTCAAATATGATAAAGAAGATGACGAAATAATGGAAAGAGAAATTCTTTATATAATAGACGGGGAGTATAAGGATATTCAAGGCTATTTAAAAAGCAAAGGGATATTCAGCCTCAAATATTATAGACCTGAAGAAATACGAAAACAGTATAATGCTCAATGGAGTTTGGGCTTATATGAATCAGAAGCCGGCGGTAAATGACCGGCTTCTTGTGCGTGTATGTGAAAATAAAAAGAGCGAAAATATAGTACCTGTGGATATTAAGCTTGATATAAAATATGAGGATGATGATATTATAGTTATAAATAAGGGCAGTGATATGCCGATTCATCCAAGTATTAACAATTATGAGAATTCACTTGCAAACGCTCTTATGCATTATTATAAAGGCAAAAACTTTGTTTTCAGATGTATTAACAGACTTGATAAGGACACTACGGGACTTACAATAGTGGCAAAGCATTTCTTAAGTGCCGGTATTTTAAATATTGCTATGCAAAACAGGCAGATAAAAAGAGTGTATAATGCTATAGTAAAAGATGACGGCAGATTGCCTGATGAGGGTACTGTTGACTTGCCGATAGCCAGAGAAGATGATACCTTGATAAAAAGAAAAGTAAGCCCTGACGGTCAAAGGGCGGTGACACATTTTAAGGTCTTGCAAAGATTTGAAAAATATTCTTTAATAGAGCTTAGACTCAAAACAGGCAGAACACATCAGATACGTGTACATATGAGTCACATAGGTGCACCGCTTGTAGGAGATTATTTGTATAATGAAGATGATTACGGTAAAAATTTTGTAAGACCGCTCCTACATTCAAAAAGCCTTGAATTTATACATCCTATAACAGGTGAGAGAATGTATTTGGAATGTGATTTACCAATAGATTTTTAAAGAAAAGATAGGAAAGAATTATGTTTAGAATAGAATACCCACATCTTGATATGAGAAAGATTGCAGACAGCGGACAGATATTTAGATTTAATATTTATGAGGATGAATTCAGTCTTGTGGCAGGTGATAAGCTGCTGTTTATAAAAGAGGACGGGGACGGATATATACTCTCTTGCAGTGAAGAGGAGTTTAATGATTTTTGGCTGGATTATTTTGACCTTAGACTTGATTATAAAGAGTATGAGAAGAATATTCCAAAGAGCGATCTGTTTTTAATAAATGCGACTGAATACTCATACGGAATTCGTATATTAAATCAGGATAAATGGGAAATGCTTATATCTTTTATAATTTCACAAAGAAAGAGCATACCGCAATTAAATCTTCGGTTGAAAAACTTTCAAAGGTTTACGGAAAAATAGATATGCAAGTTCCGAATTTCATCATATTGATTCCGATACAGAGTTTTACAGTTTCCCCACACCTCAGGCTTTAGCAAATGCAAGTATTGATGAGTTAAATGCCTGCTCACTTGGATACAGAAGCCCATATATAGAGGCCACTGCAAAGGCGGTATTTAGAAAAGATATAGACCTGGAAGCAATATCAAAGCTAAATGATACCGAACTTTTAGCCGCTTTAATGAGTCTTAAAGGTAGGTATAAAGGTGGCAAACTGTGGCATTGTTCGGTTATCACAGAATTGCGGCCTTCCTATAGATGTCTGGATAAAGCGAATGATTGATGAACACTATGACGGAGAATTTCCGCTGGAGCTTTTATGAAGGTTATGCAGGTGTTATTCAACAATATATTTTTCTATTATGGCAGAGAAAGTGTGAAACATAGTAGTAATTAACTACAGAAATTTGATATTATATTACCACATAAAAATGTGAAAAATACACATTTCCTATGAAAGGAGCGTTATGAACGAACTTACAAAAAGGCTTATGAGACTTGGAAAAATGCCGATCTGGCTGATGAGGCTCTTGTAAAAAGAGATGGCATCCATTGAAAATGATGAAGAGGCTATCAATGACAGATTTTTATAAAGGAATTGGCATTCGGTACAGGCGGTCTTAGAGGCGTGCTTGGAGTGGAAGCAACAGAATGAATATTTATACTGTTGGAAAGGCCAGCAGAGGTTTGGCAAACTATATAAATTCCATATCAAAGGCTCCTAAGCTTGCCATATCATATGACAGCAGAAACAATTCCGATGTATTTTGCAAAAAGAGCGGCAAGCATCTTTGCGGAGCGGGAATCAAGGATATATCTGGAAAGAGCTGATGCCTACACCTGCACTTTCTTTTGCAGTAAGAGAGCTCGGATGTGATGGAGGTATAATGGTTACAGCCAGTCACAACCCTGCAAAGTATAACGGATACAAAGTATATGGTGCTGACGGATGTCAGATAGCCAATGAGGCTGCAGACAGAATACTTGATGAGATCAACAGTGTGGAGACATTCTCAAACTATGAGCTGGTTGATTTTGAGGAAGGACTTAAGTCAGGTATTATTGAATATATAAGTGAAGATACATTTAATGCATTTATGGATGCTGTTTCAACACAGACTTTTATAGGTGATGAAGTTGATAAGAATGTAAAAATTGCTTATACACCGCTTTACGGAACAGGTTTTAAGATGTGTTACAACCTGCCTTAAGAAAAACGGATTTACAAATATTGAGATAGTAAAGAGCAGCTACTCCAAACGGAGATTTCCCAACCTGCCCATATCCGAACCCTGAGATAAGAGAAGCTCTTGAAGTGGGTTTGAATGTTGCTAAAGAGGTAGGAGCGGATATTCTTATCGCTACAGATCCTGACTGTGACAGAGTAGGTATTGCAGTGAAACAGGGGGATGATTTCAGGCTGTTCTCAGGAAATGAGGTAGGTGTTTTACTTACAGACTTTATTGCAAAGAGAAAAGTTGCAATGGGAATCATGCCGGCAAAACCTGTAGTTGTTAAAACAATAGTTACTACAGATCTTGTAAACAGAGTTGCCGACAACTACGGTATTGAGACCAGAGATGTGCTTACAGGATTTAAGTATATCGGAGATCAGATTGCAAATCTTGAAAAAGACGGCGAAGTAGACAGATATCTCCTTGGATTTGAGGAGAGCTACGGATATCTTTCAGGAAGCTATGTAAGAGATAAGGACGCTGTAAACGGTGCATATTTGATTGCACAGATGTTTGCATATTATAAGGCTGATAATAAGTCATTACTTGATGTACTTAACGGATTATATGAGAAGTATGGTTATTATCTGAATACACTTTATTCATTTGAGTTTGAAGGTGAGAGCGGAATGAAGAAGATGGATGCAATAATGGACACTTTCAGAAACAATACACCGAAAGAAATTGCGGGAGTAAAGGTTTTGGAAGTAAGAGATTATGAAACTTCTATTCAGACAAATCTTGCTACAGGTGAGAAAAAGGCAATAGACTTACCTAGGTCAAATGTTATAAAAGTATATGCTTGAGGGTAATTCATCTGCGGTACTCAGACCTTCAGGAACTGAGCCGAAGTTAAAGCTTTATCTTGCTATAAGCAGTGAGAATGAGGCAAGTGCAAGAGAATTAGAGAATAAGATAGCAAATGAATTAAAGAAGAGTTTAGCTTAAATTTTTGGAGGCTGTGTAAAACGGCCTCTTTTTTAATACATTAATATAAAACATTTTTACTTGCAATTTAAAATCTACTGTGCTATCATTGTGCGGTAGACGTACAAATGTATTTTAGGGGCGAACATGGAACAGAATATCAAATACTATGTGGTTAGAAGATAAAGCAATACCTGAGGTACTCATCAAGGTGGTTGAAGCAAAGAGACTTTTGACTGCCGACAAGATGATGACTGTAAAGGAAGCCACAGATAAATGCGGTATAAGCAGAAGTTCATTTTATAAATATAAAGATGATATCTTTCCATTTGATGATTCTTCAAAGGGAAGGAATATCACCCTCTCTATTCAGATATCAGATGAAATGGGACTTTTATCAGAGTTGTTGGCAGTGGTTGCAAAGTATCATGCAATATCTTGACAATACATCAGACTATACCTGTAAGCGGTGTGGCAACTATTTCTTTATCTATAGAGGTTTTAAAGGATACAGGAGACTTATCTAAGATGGTAGATGAAATCGGAAATTTAGATGGCATCTTTGATATAAAAATATTAGCTAGGGAGTAAATTATGTTTAATATTGCGATATGGGGATCTGGAACAGTAGGTTCAGGCGTATATGAAGTTGTAAAAAGAAAATAATGCACTTTTAAAGGAGAAGACAGGTGAGGATATAGCTGTAAAGAGAATCCTTGATCTGCGTGAGTTCCCGGGAACTGAGTGGGAAAACTTGTTAGTACATGATATTAAAGAAATCATAGAGGATAAGGACATAGATGTAGTTGTAGAGACAATGGGCGGAACATCACCTGCTTTTTGAGTTTGTGAGGGATGCTTTGCTTGCAGGCAAGCATGTAACAACCTCAAACAAGGCTTTTGGTAGCGGCACATGGTGACAGAGCTTTTAAAAGATTGCAAGAGAAAAATGTAAACTTCTTCTTTGAAGCAAGATGTGCGGAGGTATTCCTATTATCAGAACTTTACAGAGAGTTATGCGCGAGAGCATTTTTAAGGAGATTACAGAGTATCTCAAACGGTACTACAAATTATATACTTACAAAGATGAATGCAGAGGGTGAGAGCTTTGAAAAGGCACTTGCTACAGCCACAGGATTTAGGGATATGCGAGAGAAATCCTGAGGGCTGATGTGGAAGGGCATGATACTTGCAGAAAGATTGCAATACTTTCATCTCTTGCAACAGGTAAGGAAATGAAATTTTGAAATATTCATACAGAGGGGTATCACAAAAGATAGATACAACAGATTTTGAGTATGCAAGCATCTTATCACATCAATTAAGCTTTTGTGGTGATGCAAAGTTTGAAAATGATAAGCTATGCATTTTGTAGCACTCTGTAATGGTTGAAAACAGTCATCCGCTCTTTATGGTAAATGATGTATTCAACGGTATTATGGTAGAGGAAATATGCTTTGGAAGAGCATGCTCTATGGTAGCGGTGCAGGAAAAACTTCCCTACTGCAAGTGCAGTGGTTGCAGATATTGTTGCAATTGCAAAGAATAAGCATGGAAATGTAGCTTTCGGCTGGGGAGAGAACAAGCAGGAAGTAGTAGATAGTGCAGGAGACAAGCCATAGATACTTTGTAAGATTTATGGGCAGAGACAGTGAGTTTATAGAAAAATGCAGGTCCGAATTCAAGGATGCAAAAGAAGTTTATCTGGAAGGTAAGGACGAATTCGCTTTGATAACCCGGAGTGCTTAAGGAAAAAGATTTCCTTTGTACTTTGAATAATCTGAGCGGTGTGATAAAATATATAAGAACAAAGATAGTTTGATTTTTATTGGCACTCTCATTGAGTGGTGCCAAAAATTATATTGGGAAGAAAATGAGAAAGATATTAGAATTTTTATTAAGTTTTGTACCTCCATGTGCATTTTTCATGAATTTACAGGTCTTTACTGTCCGGGTTGATGGCGGAACAAGAGCAGTGAGATTTTTGAGTTAGAGGTAATATATGGAGAAGCTTTATTTATAATCGATAGTACTTTATACAGTTATTGCAACTTTTATTTTTCGCTTTTGTAGTAAAAGTATAAGATTAGTAGGCAAGCATTTGAATAAAGATAAGATTGTTTTGCCGATGTTATATATAGGAATTGCTGTAATGATTTTAAACTGGATTATAAAAGACTGGTTTTTAATCTTTAGAGGAATTGACTTATTGAAATAGATGGGGATCATAGATGAAAGATACTGAAATCATTGCAAAAAAGAAGATGGGAAAATAGGGCACTATTGTTCGGAATAGTTTCTATAATATTTAATATGTGCTCTACCAACATCCGAGTTCACTGGGTATTCCTTTGGGAATATTTGCTATCGCATTTGGGCTTATTTCAGCTGTAGACGGAATCAGAGGAAGAGCTGTTGCAGGTATTATTACAGGAATATTCGGTATATTAATAGGTTTAATTATATACTTAATGATATTTTTGTTATTACGCAAATTAAAAGATCCAAATGTTTTAAGTATGTTTAAACCGGAGCAGATAAATGTACTACAGGATTATATTCAATTTTTACATAGCGCATTAGTATTAATAAGGGAGGAAAGAGAATTGACTGATATAGTAAAAGATCCTTGCACAGGAGCTTGGAAATAAAGACGACACAGGTGGAGGCCACTATAAAGCTTATGAGATGAAGGCAACACAATTCCTTTTATTTCAAGATATAGAAAAGAGTAACAGGCTCTTTAAATGATGAAATACTCAGACAATTTGATGAGAGAGTTAAAAGTACCTAAGAAATCTTGAGGAGAAGGAAGGAACAGGTATTATCGGCAATTGAGGAGCAGGGAAAGCTTACAGAAGAGCTTTAAAAAGAAATAGAGTCGGCACTTACCTTAGTAGCAGTGGATGATCTCACAGACCGTTCAGACCTAAGAGAGACGTACAAGAGCAATGATTGCTATTGAAAAGGGCCTTGAAAATTTCACTTGAATGATAGTTACGAGGAAAATCTTGGAACATCGGCACTGAGGAAGCAAAAATACCTTTCAGATAAGGAAGGACTTGAAGTGGAAACACCTGAGGATGCTATAGCAGGTGCTATGGATATTAGTGCCGAAAAGATTTCGGATGATGCGGCTTTTAGAAATAAGATAAGAGATTTGTCGTTTAAGCAGGGTATACTGACTTCTGTGGCAAAGGATGAAACTCTGGAATCTGTATATGAAAAACTACTACAATTTTGCAGAGAGTGTTTCAAAAACTGCCGGATATAAGATACTTGCAATCAACAGAGGAGAAGAAGAAAGATACTTACAGTAAAACTTGACCCTCCGGTTGAGGAGATTATCAGATATCTGGAAAAATGCATTATAAAAAAGCATAATGTACATACTGAGCAGATACTTAAGGATACTATTGATGATGCATATAAGAGACTTATTGCACCTTCAATAGAAAGAGATATCAGATCAAGTCTTACAGAAAAGGCGGAGGATGAGGCCATAAAGGTATTCGGAAAGAATCTTACACAGCTTTTGATGCAGCCGCCTGTAGCGGGCAGAGTTGTGCTTGGTTGGGATCCGACCAGAACAGGATGTAAGCTTGAGTAGTTGATGAGACCGGAAAGGTACTTGATACTGAGGTTATATATCCTAGCAGCACCGCAAAATAAAGTTGCAGAGTCAAAGAAGATATTAAAAGAGCTTATAAAGAAATACAATATAAGTCTTATTTCACTTGGAAACGGTACCGCTTCCAGAGAATCTGAGGCTGTTATTGTGGAACTTATAAAAGAAGTTGATACAAAGCTTGAGTATATTATAGTAAATGAGGCCGAGCAAGTGTGTATTCTGCAAGTAAACTTGCGACAGAGGAGTTCCAAACTTTGATGTGGGTCAAAGATCTGCGGCATCTATTGCAAGAAGACTTGAAGATCCGCTTGCAGAGCTTGTAAAGATAGATCCTAAGTCTATAGGTGTAGGTCAGTATCAGCATGATATGAATCAGAAAAAGCTCTCGGAAGCACTCTCGGGAGTTGTAGAGGACTGTGTAAACAAGGTAGGTGTGGATTTGAACACCGCTTGCAGCACCTCTTTTTAGAGTATATCTCAGGTATTTCAAAAGGCTGTTGCAAAAATATAGTTGTATACAGGGAGGAAAAACGGAGAGCTTTTAAGACAAGAAAAAAGAGCTTTTAAAGGTTTCAAAGCTCGGACCTAAGGCATTTGAGCAGTGTGCAGGTTTCCTTAGAATAAATGACGGTAAAGAGCCGCTTGATATGACAAGTGTGCATCCTGAAAGCTATGAGGCTACAAAGAAGCTTTTAGAGAGTATAGGTTACAGTTCCAAGGATATCACAGTTGCCGGACTTAACGGTATTTCAAAGAAAATTACTGATTTTAAAAAGGTATCTGATGAAATCGAGATAGGGAGATAACTTTAAAGGATATTGTAAAAGAGCTTGAAAAACCGGGAAGAGACCCTAGAGATGAGATGCAAAAGCCTATACTTCGTACTGATGTTATGGAGATGGAAGATTTAAAAGAGGGTATGATATTAAAAGGCACAGTCAGAAATGTTATTGACTTCGGCGCATTTGTGGATATCGGAGTACATCAAGACGGGCTTGGTATATATCAAAGCTTAGCAAGAAGTTTATAAAGCATCCTCTTGAAGCAGTGAGTGTAGGAGATATTGTTGAAGTAAAGGTGACAGTGTGGACTTGAAAGAAAAAGAGAATAGCGCTGTCATGGTATTGGATTGATATGAATAAAATAAAAATAGATATGCAGCTTAATGCAAAGGATATAGGCTTTTTCCATGTATCACAGCAACAGAGGTTTTCTGCTTATATTTAATGTGCTTTTTACTGCTGTAATGTATTATTATATGATTACTTCTTGGAATAAAATCGATACTCCAAGGAAAATCCTGTTTTTGGTATTGGCAAATATGTTTTTGATAATACAGCCGGCAATGCTTTATCTAAAAATCCGCAAAGCAGGCAAGAAGTGAGGCTATAAAGAGCAGGAGCTTTCACTTGAGATGAATGATGAGGGAATTGTGGTTTCATCAAAGGAGAGAGCATTGATTTTTAAATGGGAGAGCGGATTTCGTTCAAGAATAGTACCGGGATTATAATAATATACGTGGATGCTGTCAGAGGTTATTTATTACCCTGACAGATATACAAAAGGAAAACAAAGAAAAATAGTTGCTGTTTTAAAAGAGAAGACAAGGGTAAAGTTTGTTATAAAATTATAAGTGCTTTTAAAAGCCTATAATTTACAAAGGTGGTTGGAATAAGGATGAATACAAGGGTATTTGAGAGTTTTTCCGATAAGGAAACATTTGATATTGCCTTTAGGATTGCAAATAATCTGAAGGCAAAAACCGGTTCTGCGGTTGTATGCCTTGACGGGGATCTTGGAGTCGGTAAAACCGTTTTTGCAAAAAGGGATTCGGTGCAGGACTTGGAATAAAGAGAGATATTGTAAGTCCCACCTTTAATATAGTGAAAAGCTATGAAGGTGATAAAAGACTGCATCATTTTGATGTGTACAGAATTTCCGATATCTCCGAGCTTGATGAAATAGGATTTGATGAATTTATATATGATGATGCTATAGTTCTTATAGAGTGGTCAAAGCTTATAGAAGAAGCATTGCCGAGAAATATTATAAGGGTTGTTATATCAAAGGATCTTGAAAAGGGATTTGATTACAGAAAAATAGCAGTGGAAGGCATGGATGATGAAGATTTTGGGAATTGAAAGTGCCGCATTAGTGGCTTCAGTTGCAATAATAGATGAAAATGTGACAATAGCGGAATATACTACAAATTTTAAAAAGACTCATTCAGAGACATTATTGCCAATGCTTAATGAAATAGTAAAAATGACGGGATTGGATCTAAAAGAGCTTTCAGCTATTGCAATTTCAGGAGGTCCGGATCATTTACCGGACTTAGAATAGGTGCTGCAAGTGCAAAGGGACTAGGGCTTGCACTAGATTTGCCGCTTATTCATGTGCCCTACACTTGATGCTATGGCATTAAATATATACTTAAGTGATGCTCTGATTATACCTATAATGGATGCCAGAAGAAATCAGGTGTATACAGGCATATATAAAAATGACCATCATTTGGAAGTAGTAAAAGAGTCTATGGCAGTGTCTATAGATGAATTATTGGATATACTTAGAGAAATAGATAAAGAAGAAAAAAATAAAAAGAACAGTATTCCTTTGGTGACGGAGTTCCGTATTCAGGGAATATATTGATGAAAATTTTGAAATTGCTATGATTTTTGCTCCGCAAATTTGAACAGACAGAGAGCATCAAATATTGCAATGCTTGGTATGGAGATGTTTAAGAAGGAAAATACATAGTTTTCCGATGATATGAGACCGGAATATCTTAGAAAAAGCCAAGCTGAAAGGGAGAAATGTGGATTAGACCCATGCTTCTTTTCTGATGTGGGAAGCAATAAGAAGCTTAGAAAGTGATATTTTCAGTGATGCATGGAGCGAAAATAATATAAAAGACTCTATAGAATCTAAATTCGATTACTGCATCGTGATTGAAGATGACTATAGAGTCTTGGCATATATAGTTTTCAGGGTAAATGAAGATGAAGCGGAGCTGTTTAGAATAGCTACCGATAAAAAGTACAGAGGATTGGGCTGTGGACATAAGTTAATGAACTTTATGATTTCAAATCTTAGAGATATGAAAGTAAAAAGGTTTTTCTTGAGGTCAGATGCCAAAACAAAGACGCTATAAGTCTGTATGAGCATTATGGATTTAAAAAGATAGGTATCAGAAAAGAATATTACTTTGATCCCACAGATGATGCTCTGTTAATGGAAGGATATATAAAATGTTAGATATTTGTTTATTAGGTACCGGAGGTATGATGCCGCTACCTTACAGATGGCTGACTTCAATGATGGCCAGATGTGAGGGAGTAAATCTTTTGATAGATTGCGGCGAGGGTACTCAGGTTGCCATAAAAGAGAAGGGGTGGAGTCCGAAGCCTATAGATGTGATCTGTTTTACACATTTTCATGCGGATCATATAAGCGGTTTACCGGGACTTTTGCTTACAATCGGAAATTGTGAAAAGACCACTCCTCTCCTTATCATAGGTCCTAAAGGACTTGAGAGGGTTGTGAATGCTATGAGGGTTATAGCACCGGAGCTTCCTTTTGAAATTCAGTTCCATGAACTTAGAGAAAATGAGGAAGTTATAGATTTTGTACCTTATAAGATAGAAGCGTATAAGGTAAGCCATAGAGTAACATGCTACGGCTACAGAATTTCTATTGAGAGAAAGGGCAAGTTTGATGCCGCCAGAGCAAAGGAGCTTGATATACCGTTAAAATACTGGAATAGATTGCAACATGGTGAAACTATCACCGACGGCGATATCACATATACTCCTGATATGGTGATGGGAGAGGCAAGAAGAGGTATAAAGGTAAATTATTGTACAGATACAAGACCTGTTCCGATTATTGCAGATTATGCCACTGATTGCGACCTGTTTATATGTGAGGGTATGTATGGTGAAGATGAAAAAGAAGAAAATGCCAAAGAACATAAGCATATGACTATGATGGAGGCTGCAAATCTTGGAAAGACAGCTAATCCTAAGAGAATGTGGTTGACACATTATTCGCCGTCAATGAATAAACCGGATGAGTATATAGATAAGCTGAAAAATCTGTCCGGTTATAGAAACCGCAAGAGATGGATGGAGTGTAGAGCTTGGTTATGAAGAAGAGTAATGTAAAAATACTTGCAATAGAAAGTTCATGTGATGAGACTGCGGCAGCAGTTGTGGAAGACGGAAGAAAAGTGCTTTCAAATATTATTTCATCACAGATAGACTTGCATACAATATACGGAGGAGTAGTCCCTGAGATTGCCTCCAGAAAGCATATAGAAAATATAAATTTTTGTTATAAAAGATGCACTGAAAGAGGCAAATGTTACCTTTGATGATATAGATGCAATAGCGGTTACATACGGCCCGGGACTTGTAGGTGCACTGCTTGTAGGTGTAGGCGAAGCAAAGGCACTTGCCTATGGACTGAATAAACCGCTTATAGGTGTGCATCATATAAAGGGACATGTACTTGCAAATCTTATAGAGCATGAAGAACTTGAGCCGCCATTTGTATGTCTGATTGTTTCAGGAGGTCATACTGAAATAGCAATTGTAAAAAGACTACAATGACTTTGAAATAGTAGCAAGTACCAGAGATGATGCGGCAGGTGAGGCATTTGATAAGGTGGCAAGAAGCGTGGGACTTGGATATCCGGTGGTCCAAAGATAGATAAGGCCGCAAAATTTGGCGATCCTCATGCTATAGAATTCCCAAAGGCAAGAGTAAATGATTCGAAATATGATTTCAGCTTTTCAGGTGTAAAGTCAGCTGTTTTAAATTATCAAAACAAGGCAAATATGACCGGTGAAAAGATAAATGTAAATGATTTGGTAGCTTCATTTCAAAGAGCAGTTGTAGAGGTTTTGGTGGAGCATACCATTAACGTAGCCAAGGATTACAATATAAAGAATGTGGCTATGGCAGGTGGTGTGGCTTCAAATACCGCACTTAGAAGTCTGATGGAAGAAAAATGTAATGAAGAAGGCTTGAAACTTCACTTCCCTTCGCCGATATATTGCACTGATAATGCAGCAATGATAGGGTGTAGCCGCATACTTTGAGTATTTAAATGAAAACTTTAAAGATTTGACACTGAATGCAGTGCCGAATCTGGAACTCTGATTATAAAAAGTATTATAATGATATTGGAATATGATTATGAAAAGTACGGCAATAATACTTGCGGCAGGCAGCGGTAAGAGATTTAGTAGTGATAAAAAGAAACAGTTTGTAGAGCTTTTTGGAAAGCCTGTATTATACTATTCTTTAAAAAGCCTTCAGTGAAAGTAATGTGGATGAAATCATTGTAGTCACTTCAAAAGATGACATTGATTTCGTAAAAGAAGATATTGTAAAAAAATATGGATTTACTAAGGTGACAAGTATTGTAGAAGGTGGTGCTGAAAGGTATGACTCAGTATACAACGGACTTAAGGTGTGCTGTGGAGATATTTGCCTGATACATGACTCTGCCAGAGCCATGATAAGCGTAGAGCTTATAAACAGATGTATAGAAGAGACATTTCAATATAGGGCGGTTGTCCCTGCAGTAACCCCTGAAAGATACTATAAGAGTGCGAAACGCAGAATTTGGCGGTGAGACAATTGATCGAAATATACTTTGTATTATTCAGACACCGCAGTGCTTTGATATAGCTTTAATAAAGTCTGCCTTTGAAGGGCTGTATAAAACAGACTATAAGACTCTGGGAATCACAGATGATGCAATGGTGGTGGAAAAGTTTACCGATGCCAAGGTAAGGCTGATAGAGGGTGATTATAAAAATATTAAGGTAACAACACCTGAGGATATAGTGATAGCTAAGGCGTTTTTGGACGCCGAGAATTGCTGACAGAAAAGCCGATGCAGCCTTTGGTTGCGTTGGCTTTTTGCAACTTCACAGCTGAAATTCGAGGAAAATATGAAAGTCAATATGAATATTATTGTTGGCGGAACGGATGATATATTGGATAATATACTATCTGCTGCAAGAACGGTAAGAAAAGAAATAAAAAAAACTTTTGAAAGCGTTGAGATAGAGGCATTGCAGAAGATGGATATTTGTGTTTGTCTTAGCGGAAATGTATCAAAGTATTATCCTAAAACGGGAATTTATCAGGCAAGATATTATTCTAAAGCGGGGAAATTTATGGTATATGTTCATTTCAGCTCTAATGAGTGGAATTTCAATAAGACAGAAAGTGTAAGTAAGTTTCTTAAAATGTATAAGGACTATCTTTTGGAGCTTTCGGATATCATTAAGACGAAAACGACGAAGTATAAGTCGGATTTTGATAATAGGTATTATGAAGATGGGATTAAAAAGCGTGTTTGAGAATTTGTAGATGATGTTAGGTTTGAATTTGGTGATGGAAGATATGATTGGCAAAATTGTAAAAGTTAAAGTTGATCGTAAGCTTGGGAGTGCTCATCCTGATTATCCTGAACATATTTATCCAATCAATTATGGTTATATTGAAGGAATAATCGCTCCTGATGGGGAAGAACAAGACGTATATATACTTGGGGTTGATAAAAGCAGTAGATGAATATGAAGGAGAATTAATTGCTGTTATCAAAAGGGACGATGATGAAGAAGAAAAATGGGTTATTGCTCCAATAGGAATAAAGTTTAAAGTAGAAGAAATTGAAGAAGCTGTTAGATTTCAAGAGAAATATTTCAAGTCTCATATTGAAATGTTATGATCAAAATCTGAATTTGTTGAACGTGGCATACTATAAGTTTCTATGAGATAAAACCTATAAAACTTGTACGGATATTGTAGGGTAGGAAAAAGAAATCTTCCTCTATACTAAAAATAAACTGAAGAAAAAGGAGGAATCGAAATGAATATTATCAAGTCGTTTAACGATACGATTGATTATCTTGAAACAGTTCTTGATGATGAAATTGATGAAAAGAAAGTAACTCAGTTATCCGGATATTCGTATTCAATGTTCAGTCGCTTGTTTTCTATTCTGACTGAAACAACGCTTTTCAGAATATTTAAGAAGCAGAAGATTGACGGAAGCAGCCATTATATTAAGAGATACGGACGAAAAGATTATTGATGTTGCCTTCAAATTTGGATACGAGTCATCAGATTCGTTTGGAACAGCTTTTAAAAATTTTCATGGATTTACTCCTTCTGAGGTAAGAAATGGAAAACCGCTCAAATTAGTATCACGAGTGCAATTAGCACTAAGTGTAAGAGGAGGAAGAAGCATGAACATTACAATTCAAAAGAAACAAGCATTTACAGTTGCAGGTGTAAATGAACAAAGCATCAATTCATCGCTATGTCCGAGTGTCTGGAATAAGCTATATAAAAATATAGCTACGATAAACTTGCAAGTTTGGGAAGCGGTCAAAGTATGGGCGTTTGTCATGATGTAGAAAAATCCAAGCAAAAATAAACTACATGGCAGGCTATATTGTTAATGATGTAGACAAAGCCATAAGCATGGGGTTAGATGTTTTGGAAGTGGAAGAAGCAGAGTATGCCGTTGTAGAGTTAATAGGAAGTGTTCCGGATTGTATTCATAACGGATGGAAGTATGCGATGGAAGTATTTTTTCCCTGAGTATGGCTATGTACATTCAGGTAAAACCTGATTTTTGAATATTATTACGAAGGTGATATGGATAGTGAAGACTATAAAATGGAACTTTGGATTCCTATAACTAAAAGCTTAAAAAACGGTATGCCCTAAATAATCGAATAGTGTAAAACTAAGCACATAACTTTAAGATTATAGAATCTTTCAGATATGTGCTTTTTCTGTATTCGGTAATTTTGTTGGAAAGGTTGTAGTAAAGCTTGAAGAATCTGCGAGTACCATAGTAGTGGAGCAGATACAGAAAAGTTTTTTCTACAGGCCGGACTAAAAATATGGACTGAATATGAAAAGTACAGTAAAAATCTATATTAGAAATGTTTTACGGAAATATTCCGGGAGAGGAACTAAAGGATGAAGATAGATATAGTTAAAACGAAAGAGTACTACAATTCATTGCCATCAGATATGTTATGTGATTGTGATTATTGTAAGCTTTTACTATGCTAAGTCAAGAAAAGAATTTTTGGAATTGGCATTATGGTTGGATAAATATGGTGTCGATATCGAAAAACCTTTTGAGGTTATGAGTCTCGAACCGGATGAAAGTGGGATGCTTGATTATATCGGAGTACAGTATATTGTTTTTGGTACTTTTTCAAATGATAATTCATATTATGTTGGAGATTTTAATATAAAGATTGCATATTCACATCCCGATACCGGAATTAGTGATGAACACTTTGTTTTGGAAGTAATCCCTATGAATTCTATGAAATTATCTATTAAGGGATAATTCGGGTTTGTAGAAATAAAGTATGTGAATTTACGGAGGTAAAGAAAATGAAAAAAATAAAAGAAATGTCTCTTTACTTAATAGTTATAATGCTAGCTTTTTATGTGTTACCTGTTTTAATTAATGATACAGGAACCGGTATATTCTTCTTACTAATTTTTAATTCCGATTATTTGTTTTTTTAACTTCTCTAATTTATGGGATTAGACATTCTTTTTAACTTGATATTTTTTTATTGCTAATTATGATACTCTTTGTTCCGACTATATTTATATTTTTATAATGAAAAGTGCAGCTGTTTATGTATTGATATACGGTATAATTGCAACAACAGGAAATCTTTTGGGAAGCTTAATTAAAAAAATGAGTAATTAAGAAATCCATGTTTACCGGTTAGGATAAATTTAGTGAGGTTCATTTTATGATAGAAGAAAATAAAGAAATAGTGGTAATAGATGAAACTACAATAAAAAAACAAGATTTACTATATAAGAAATCAAAAAGGTTATGCTTGATTTTTGAACTTGCTGAAATATATGGGTATTCTACCAAAAGATTTAATGAACAAGTTAAAAGAAATAACGAAAAAATTTGATGATGATTTTATGTTTTCAATTGACTGAAGAGGAAATATCTGAAATTTCAAGGTCGCAAAATGCGACCTTGAACAAAAGGAACAGGTAGAGGAAGCAATATAAAGTATAAACCTTACGCCTTTACGGAACAGGGAATCTATATGCTTATGACTGTATTAAGAGGAGAACTTGCTGTTAAGCAAAAGCAAGGCTTTAATACGAATGTTTAAGCAGATGAAAGACTTTATAATTGAAAAATCAAGATTTTTATCAGTCCAAAAGATTTAGTGCAAATTGCAGTACAGACAAACCAAAAATACAAAGGATATTGCAGAAATAAAAATCTCAAAATGGCTACTAAAGAAGATTTGAAAAAAAGTGATGGAAAATTTCATAGATCCGGACACCTATAAGCATTTCCTTTTGATGAATGGAGATAAGATTGAAGCGGATGTTGCATATACAAAAATATATAAGTCTGCAAAGAAAAGTATTTTTGTGATAGATAACTACATAGGCTTAAAAACGTTAGAACTGCTAAGAACTGCAAAAGATAATGTGGAAGTCATCATATTTAGCGATAATGTTAGAAATAAAGATATGCTTACAAAAAGTATTTTAAATGATTTTATAAGAGATTACCCTAACATTAACTTAAAAATGAAGATTGCAGATAAAAAGTATCATGATAGGTATATTTCAATAGACTATGGAACGAAAAATGAAGCATTTTATCTTTGTGGAGCATCATCGAAGGATGCAGGAAATAAAATCTCAAGTATTACCAAGATAGAAGAATCGGCAAAGGATTTGTATCATACAATGTTTGGTGGAATGTTAAATAATAAGGATTTGAGAATTTAGTTTGTAAATAACAGGACACCTTTTTAGTAAGTTTATTAAAAAAAGTAATTAAGAAATCCATGTTTACTAGTCTGGGTAAATTTGAATCTGGTGGTGTGAAGCATGAATTATATAAGACAAGCAACGGTTGATGATTTAGTGAGAATAGCCGAAATATTTGTATTTAACTATAGGCTAAAATTTTTATCCGATATTTCAAAAAGATACTTTCTATTTTGAAGATTTAACAGTTTTTAATATGGTAGAAAGTTTTGCAAAAAGAATTGGATAGCATTTGGGTTTATGATGATGGTGTTGTAAAAAGGGTTTATTCAAATCGAAAAAAGGGAAGTGAGGAGATTATTTGTTGAACCTACTCTTCAAGGAAAAATCTATTGGGGCTGATTTATTAGAATATGGAATAGCAGAAAAAAAGATGTTGATTTTTTTATGGGTATTAGAAAAATATAAAAAGCAATAGTATTTTTATAAGAAACATGGTTTTGACACTACAAATAAAAAGAAATATAAAGAAGACACGATAGAGTTTCTTGTTCGTATGGAGAGATAAATCCATGTTTGCTAAGTTCGGTAATTAGAATTTAAAAAAATTGAAGTACAAAAATAGTGAAGGACTTATACAGTATGGAATTGAAATTGGAAAAATACAGAATCGGAAAGAACACATGAACTGGCAAATCTAATTAGAGCTTATAACAGAGCCAATAGAGAACAGTCTAAAAGTGAACCTCTTAATATTTACTTGGAAGATGAAAAAGGAAATTTGGTTGCAGGAATGGTAGCGGAGACTTTTGGGAATTGGCTTGAGATTGAATATCTGTACGTCAGTGATAGTTTACGTAATCAAGGACTAGGCTCAAGGATCTTAGAAATGGCGGAAAATGAGTCAAGAAATAGAGGCTGTAAGTATTCATTTGTGGATACTTTTAATTTTCAAGCACCAAAATTTTATGAAAAACATGGTTATAAAGAGGTGTTTGCATTGAAAAAAATATCCTTATATAGGGGAGAGGTACTATTATACAAAAAGAGTTGTGATTTGAAATGCAGTTTAGAAGTAGATTGTTTACTATGATAAACAGTATAGTTAAATCATGGTTTACCAAGGTTAGTGAATTTTTTTAGTTGTTATGGAGGTAAGTAAAATAATGAAAACATATCAGGATATAAACAAAGAAACTATTGACAGATGGGTTGAGGAAGGTTGGGAATGGGGGAAACCAACTTCACATGATGCATATATCAGTGCGAAAAATGGAGAATGGAAAGTTTTTCTTACTCCTACATTTCCGGTTCCACATGAGTGGCTGGGAGATTTAAAAGGAAAGAAAATCTTAGGTTTAGCATCAGGTGGAGGTCAGCAAATGCCTATATTTAATGCTTTAGGGGCAGAATGTACTGTGCTTGATTATTCTTCAAAGCAAATAGAAAACGAATTTTTAGTTGCTGAAAGAGAGGGCTATAATATTAAAGCAATTGAAGGTGATATGACAAAAATTTTGCCTTTTGAAAATGAAACTTTTGATATAGTGTTTCATCCTGTTTCAAACTGTTATGTTGAAGATGTGCAACATGTTTTTAACGAAGCATATAGAGTTCTGAAAAAGGGTGGAATTCTTCTTGCAGGTTTAAATAATGAGATAAACTACATTGTGGATGACGAAGAAAAAAAGAAATTGTTTGGAAAATGCCTTTTAATCCATTAAAAGATAAAGCGGCTAAAGAATATATGATTAAAGGAAATTCAGGAATTCAGTTCTCTCACAATATAACTGAGCAGATAGGTGGACAATTAAAGGCAGGGTTTACTCTGCTTGATATATATGAAGATACAAACGGTTCTGGTAGGTTGCATGAAATGAATATTAAAACATATATTGCAACTAAATCAGCTAAATTATCGAAATAGATAAATTAGAATTTTTAGGAGAAGTTGATATGGATTTTAATAATTTGATTCCTGAATTATCAGTTTTTGATATTCTTCAAAACTAAAAAAATTTTACAAAGAACTAGGGTTTAAAATAGAGTACGAACGACAGAAAGAGAAATTTATTTTTATGTCTTTTCAAGATAGTCAGTTTATGTTTGAACAAATTCATGATGATGGGTGGAACACGGGAGAATTAAGTTATCCATTGGGAAGAGGTATAAATTTTTCAATAGCAGTCGAAGATGTTGAAGAACTTTATAAATTAGTGAAAACTCTAAATTTTTGAAATATATAAAGAACTAACAAGAAATAAATATCAAGTTAATGGGACAGAAGAAACACAAATTGAGTTCTTAATACAAGATCCCAATGGATATTTATTAAGATTTACAAACTGATAAATTTACGACAGGTAATTTGAATAAAAGCAATGAAAAGAAATATTGCAAGGTTTCCTGAACGCTTTTGTTTTCAAATAACGGAGGTGGAATATAAAAACTTGAGATTCCAAAATGGAACCTCAAGTACAAACAGTACTTATGGCGGTAGACGATATATGCCTTATGTTTACACAGAACAAGGGATTGCAATGTTATCTGCTGTGCTTAAAAGTGAAGTTGCGGTAGATACCAGCATTAAAATTATGGATAGCTTTTGTTGAAATGCGTAAGTTTTTGCTTACGAATCAGGAACTCTTTTCCAGACTTGATAGACTGGAACTTAGTCATTTGGACTTGAAAAAGAAATAGATAAGGGGATGGATAAGCAACTGGAAACAGATAAGAAACTCGAAGAAGTATTCAACTATATTGCGAGCAATACAGAGGTAAAACAAAAGATCTTTTTGATGGTCAAATCTATGATGCTTTCAGTTTTTATTGCAGATTTAGTTGGAAAAAGCACAGAGTAAACTGATCTTGATTGATAATTATGTGGATGTAAATACGCTTAACATACTTTGTAAGAAGAATTCAGGAGTTGATGTACTGATAGCAACAGCAGGAAAAAGGGAGCTTAACAACAAAATATATCAATAAGTTTAATGCTCAATACCCTGAGTGTGAGAATAAAAACGACTACAGATTTTTATGACCGTTTTTTTGATTATAGATGACAAAGAAGGTTATTTCATCGGTGCATCTATAAAAAGATGCAGGCAAGAAGAGCTTTGCAATAACAAAAATTGAAGATGGAAATTTGGTTCGGGATTTGATAAATAAAGTGAGGTAGGAGGAGAAAAAAATACAATCTAATTTTTACAAAATGATTTTTCCGGTCTTATATCAGATTGGAATTATTGCTGAAAAAAATATCTATATACAGATTCAAATGCTTGTTTGATAAAAATTGGGAATGTTTGGAGAAACGGTGGTTAATCTAATGCTGCAATTAGACAAAATTTCTGCACCACAAACAGGAAGTTGTCGTTAAGTATAAGCATCAAGTTTCGTTTTGGGGAAAATGCGGAGGCAGGGTATAAATGGATAATGAATGGCTAAATAGAGATTTATATGTGAACAAGATATTTTTTTATCTAAAGAAATTCCAAGTGGAAATTATCTAAAGAGGTTACCGGTAATATCAAATCTAAAAATAGGGGATTGGAATTAACTAAACCGGTCACAATTTTTGTTGGAGAGAACGGAGTTGGAAAAATCCACACTGATAGAAGGATTAGCAGTGGCAATGGGGTTTAATGCAGAAGGTGGAAGTTTAAATTTCAGTTTTTCTACTAAAGAATCACATTCAAATCTTCATGAATATATTACAGTGAGTCGAGGGTGGCGAAAACAAAAGGATGGTTTTTCTTACGAGCAGAAAGTTTCTATAATGTAGCATCAAATATTGATGACTTGGATAACGGTCCAGGCGGACTACCAATTATATTAAGCTATGGTGGATTATCTTTACATGAACAATCACATGGAGAAAGTTTTTATGGCATTGGTAGAAAATAGATTTTTTTGGAAACGGATTATATATATTAGATGAACCTGAGGCTGCATTATCACCAATGAGACTTATGGAATTGATATGTTATATAAAAAAATTAGTAGATAATAATTCTCAATTTATAATTTCTACACACTCACCCATACTTATGACATTTCGGATGCAGAAGTTATTGAAATAACTCAAGAAGAAATAAAATCAGTTAACTATAAGGAAACAGAACATTTTTTTAATAACAAAGAGATTTATGGATTCTCCGGAACAGATGATAAAAATTTGTTAGGCTGAATTTGATTTATATTTGAGGAGGAATATATAAAATGGTAGGAAGAATATATCATGTTGGATTAACCGTTTCTGATTTAGATCGCTCAATAGCATTTTACAATGAAATTCTTGGACTTGAATTCCAAGGAGAAATCATGATGACCGGTGAGGAGATAGACAAGCTGTTTCAAAGAAAGAATTTTAAAGCGAGAGTTGCTTATCTGAATGGATCTAAGGCAGTTGAAGCCCCACCAATCGAACTGATTCAATTTGTAGACGAGGATGTAAATAAAGTAAAATCAGATTTATTTACGACTTCTGTATCAGAAGTATGCTTCTATACGGATGATATTGAGGCTGTTTATAACAGTCTTATTGAAAAGCATGTAGAATGCTTATCTGAACCTCAGTATTTTGATTTCAGATCGCAAGGTTTTGGGGAAAGCAAGGCATTTTATTTTAAGGATTTCGATGGAATTGTTCTCGAGATGATGCAACCTTTGTAAGCCCAGGGGTGTCCAAAGTATGACCGTATAATAAAGGAACAGGTTTAGTCTGTACAAAAGGATAAATCCGAAGTTGTCACTAAGTATAAGTATCAAGTTTTGTTTTGGGGAAAATGCGGAGGCAATGTATAAATGGATAATGAATGGCTAAATATAATGATTTATATATTTGCAAAACCACATACCGAAAAGGTCAACATGAGTACCGGTTTCTGTTGCAATGATAATAAGCCTATCATCTTCAACACGATATATTAATAACCAATCCGGTTCTATGTGACATTCTCTAAAGTCTGATATATTACCGGATAGTTGGTGGTCTCTATATTTGGGCTCAAGTGGTTTTCCTGTACTAAGTGTATCAAGTATATTTAATCCTCCAACATAGCTAAAAACAGCTTCTTTAGCAGAATTATATGGTCCATTTAAGTTTCTATTTAACCTTGCATCTTGAATTGCATTAAGACTTTCATTATATTGCTTTTTATGTACAACAGGAAATGGTAATCCATTGTGCTCGAGTGAAGCATTTAAGAAAATCCTTATTGCTGTTGATGTATCTAAACCCAGACTTGAGAATAGTGAGTCGGCATCTTTCTTTAGCTGGTCATCTATACGAATTTGTAGTGTTGACATATTGCACCTCCAATACTTAAGTAATTATTTGTAGTATAATTATAGTATAAGTGTAGCATATATGCAATGCTGATAACCGAATTAGATAAAATTACAGTTTGCCGGTCCGGGTAAATTTGAATTTGAAGGGGGATTTTTGTGTCAACAATTAAAATTGAAAACCTTAGTTTCTCATATTATGGCTATGAAAAACCCTATATTTGAAAATGTATCATTTTCATTTGATACGAACTGGAAAAACAGGGTTGATAGGAAGAAACGGAATTGGAAAATCAACACTATTTAAGCTACTTCTAAACCAAGAAGTTTATAAGGGGAAAATCAGCAAAAGTGTTGACTTTATTAAATTCCCACCTAATTTAAGTGATACTTCAAAAATTAGGGATTGAGTTATATAAAGAACTAATATCAGATGAGGAAGAATGGAAATTATTTAGAGAACTTAATTTGCTAAATGTAGATGAGAGTCTTGTTTACAGAAAGTTTGAAACACTTTCTAAAGGAGAACAAACAAAAATCCTTTTTAGCTATTTTGTTTACACGAGAGGATGGTTTTTTACTGATAGATGAACCGACAAACCATTTAGATATGGACGGAAGAAAAATTGTCAGTGAATATCTGAAAAGTAAAAAAGGTTTTTTGCTTATATCTCATGATAGAGATTTTTTTAGATGGATGTATCAATCATGTTATTTCTATTAACAGGAATTCTATTGATGTCCAATCGGGAAATTTTTACATCGTGGTATGAAAATAAATTGATGAAAGACCAATTTGAGATTAGTCAAAATGAGAAATTAAGAAAAGATATTAAACGATTAAAAGAAGCTGCAAGACAAAGTCAAATTTGGTCTGATAAAGTTGAAAATACTAAAAACGGTGTGAAAGTATCAGGTGTAAAACCTGACAAGGGACATATAGGTCATCAGTCAGCTAAGATGATGAAAAAAATCTAAGAATTTGGAGAATAGACAAAATAGGGCAATAGAAGAAAAAAACAGAATTTACTAAAAAGATATTGAAACAAAGGAAAGTCTATTACTGCATACGTTAGATCATCACAAAAATCCCTAATATCAGTTTGCGATTTATCATTATATTATGGAGAAAGACAGATATTAAGTAATGTAAGTTTTTGATATAAAAGCAAGGTGATATAGTGGCTATATATGGGGGTAATGGTAGCGGAAAAATCAACTTTGATTAAAAATTTTTATTAAGGTTACATCATGAGTATTCAGGTGATGTAAAAATTAGCAAGTGATTTAAAAATATCATATATTCCTCAGGATACATCAAATTTAACGGGTAGTCTAAATGGGTATATTAAAAGCCAAGGTGTTGATGAAACATTGTGTAAAAACAATTCTTAGAAAAATTAGACTTTGCAAGAGAATTATTTGAAATGGATATGAAGAACTATAGCGATGGACAAAAAGAAAGTTTTAATTGCTTTTAAGCTTATCAAAAGCCGGCTCATATATTTGTTTGGGACGAACCGCTGAATTATATAGATGTAATATCAAGAATACAGATTGAGGGAATTGTAAAAAGAGCAAATCCTACACTCATATTTGTGGAACACGATAAGAGGTTTGTAGAAGATATAGCGAATAAAATAATACGATTATAAATTAAATAACAACTTCCGTTTTGTCGAGC